>Ga0116231_10002820_pt1 | contig 36244 bp, 26 predicted proteins | sample S1TSphgellanicum_2_FD_89695 | JGI IMG/M metagenome (GOLD analysis project Ga0116231, IMG submission 89695) | Host-associated microbial communities from peat moss isolated from Minnesota, USA - S1T2_Fd - Sphagnum magellanicum MG | ecosystem: Host-associated > Plants > Peat moss > Unclassified...
AACCTCAATTCAAGCAGTTTACGTACCTGCAGATGATTTGACTGACCCAGCTCCTGCTACAACTTTTGCACACTTAGATGCAACTACTGTACTATCAAGAGGTTTAGCCGCCAAAGGTATTTACATAATTAAGTAGATAGGTAAATACACATGCCTACCTAACTATGTTTTTAGATGCACATACCTCCTTATATAAAATATAGGTAAGTATTTAGGTAGATAATAGGTAGGTAGGTAGGACATATTTAAGTAAATAAGTACAAAGGACATAGGTAGGTAGGTAGCCTAATAGGCATAACAAATACTAAATTAATTAATCCAATTAATATGGCCAATTTGACCAAGCATGGCCATGTAGTATCACTAGTACACAATGAGTCCAAATCTATTAACCTAAATCACTATGGGGTTGTAATAGTGAACCTAATTTACCATGCCCTAATTTCATTTCACCTTTAATGAAACTTCAACTTCACATTCATTTGTAATCAAAATAATTTACTAATGTTATTTTTTGTACTATTAATATGATAATTTCCATGTTATATAAAATTTATATTAATCATTATTTAATATAATTAATTTATAATGAATAAAATAATTTTTCATTACCTTTTATTACATCAATTACCTACAATATGACAAATTAAAGGGTGATTTAAACCAACTTAAAATTTATTTACTCATTTATTTTAAATAAAATTTTGAATTTAATTGCCATATATTATTTTCGGCCTTCATTTATTCCAATGTAAAGACATTAAGAAAAAAAAATGAAAATCTAGTATTAATCATATGTGCTAGTATATGTTTAGTATATATATATTATAAATAATGTATTTCACTAACATAACATAATACAATATATAGATTAATTTATAATTAATCAACATATTCCATTATTTTGAAACCAAATGAACCATAATAAAATTTCAAATAAATAAATAAATAAGGAAAACTTTATGTATTTCATTTTAGATTTTATTAATCATTAATATTAATAAATCGGAATAATATGAATATTTCAAAAAAATATATCAATTAGCATATTATTAATAATTATATAATTTAAGTACTATTTAAAAAATTTAACCATTAAAATGTTTATATTTAATAAAATAAAATATTTCGTTTAAAAATCATAAATATTAAATTTACATTTTCCACATATATATATCTAATATATCATATGCTTATAAGATACTATATACATAACATATAAAATTATGTACATATTACATATAAAGGTTTTTACTAAATAATATTTTATTGTGGGCTTCACTTGATAAAAATGGATAACATAATATTCATCCATGGAAATGAAACTTTTTTGATCCAATGTTTTTATCATATAAGATCTTATATATATAATATATGAAAATATTCATTTGTTATATATTTTATTAATACAAATATTTGTGATTCAAATGAATATAATAATAAATTTATTTACGATTTGTAATAAAAATTTCATTTAAAAAAAATTATTTTCAATTTAATTTATATTTTATACTAATATAATTTATCTTATATTATAATATAAAATTTAATGTATATGTATCTTATATACTTTATTTTAATGTATTATATTTTAAAAATTTCTTTCATTTGGACAAAGTATAAGAAAGATAATGATAGTTAAACAAAGAAAATGTCTTCAAGAAATCATTGTTGAAATGTATTGAAATGCAAGATTTATATGCAATTTTCTTCAATTCAATTTTTAAAATCATTTCAAAAAAAAATTTGTGTAGATTTTGAAAAACCTTTTTAAATGAAATTTAAATCATATCATTTGGACATAATATGAAAAAGATATTACTAATTAAAGTTGGCTTTTGAAAAAGGTTTAATTGCATCTCAATTTAAAACTCACATGCAAGTAAAAGGTTTAACCCATATGTTTTGTCGTTGAATCTCATCTCACAAACTATATAAACAAAATATCTTGCTTACACATGTCACATTGAAATGCATATTCCAATTTGGGAATAATGAAAAATTACTTGACCATATATGGAAATTCCAAAATAAATGAAATATTTTTTTGGCTATTCATTCCATCTACATGTTTCATTTTTTACCTATTTGCCTACCTACACAAGCAAATAGTTATTAATTTTTGTACTTAGGTAGGTAACTAGGTTTCGTTTTTCCTTGAACTTAAAATTAAAAGGAAAAACCAAATAATAAAATGATTTTGCATTAAATGATCCAATAAAAATCAAAATAAATGACTTGGTATGAAATAATATATTAAATAATTTGGACTAAATAATTAATATTAGATCGTTTGGATTAATCATTAATATTGAATAATCTGGATTAAATAATTAATACTAAATAATCTGACTTTAATAATTAATATTCAATAATTTGCATTAAATAATTAAATTTTAATAATCTGAATTAAATAATTAATATTCAATAATCTGGATTAAATCATTAATATTAAATAATCTGAATTAAAATATTCAAATATTCAAATTTTCATAATTGTTTATATGTTAGTGAATGTACTAATGAGTTGATTTCTCCATATCAACCCATCGTCAATCACTCAACAATTGACGAATTTGTTAAAAATTCACTAAGATAAAAATTTGCTTAATTCACTACAAAACCTAGTGAATCCATTAGTGGATTTAGACTCACTATGTATTAGTGTATGGTTGATTTGACTAAACCATGGGCATTTTGATGGACAGCATCATGTTGGGAAAAAAACAAGTGAAACAAATACAAAGGATTTTTTTGGAAAAAAAAAGACCCAAAGTCATCACATTATGAAGGGTGAAACTTTGGCATCACCAAATTTAGGCAATAAGTTACAACATGTTGCAAAAATGTAGCACAATTCCTAAACTTTTTTACTTTCCTTTTTGACATGTAAAAAATCTTGCTAAGCTCTCTTGTGGATGATCACTAAACCACTTATCTTACCAAAACAACAATTCTACATAAGGCAATAAATTTCAAGCACAATGAATATGAAAAATCAATGAAATGGTTCAAAAAATTATTCATTTCCAAGTCATTTCCCCTACATCCATGTTTGCAAAATTGTGTAGATTTCAAAATCTTCATATGTTTTATCATTTAATCAAATGCATTTAATGAACATTATGCTAAACATAGATGTAAGCATTATATATCCCTTTAAAAAATTGAAATAAACTACATTGTTTAATGCATCCTTTTCATTCCTTGAAAAAAAACCTGCAATTAACAAAACCAACATATAATTATTTTCAAACACTCCGAAGGACTTTTATATGATATCCAATCTATTTCTAAATTATTTATTTATTTTTATGTGACATTATTTGTAGGCATACAACAATACATTATTTAATTGTAATGCAATAAATTTTATAAACCCAAAATTGGGGTTATATTTAGTCTTTTTGTGTTGATAAGATAGTCGTTTTGTGAACCCAACTATGAATAAGTCCCATTGAACTTTAGTGCTTTCGTCTACCAAATCTAAATATTAACAATTATTATTTGGGCCAGAACAAAGGTATATAACACCAACCCTTTAATTCTAAATAGGCCATCCCTATTAGATAAGACCAAAAACATGACATGTATTGTGACTCAATCTTAGATTGGCATGTGGAAAAGGACAAAAGAATGTGCAATTTACTACATGATTTTTGTAAGCAATTTTTTAGAAAAAATCATAATGTCCATTATTTTAGGAGTTTGTAGAACCAAAAAATCCCTATGAAAAAATATTCCATTACATTAATAAATTTATGACTATTAAAAATGGGTTAATTTAATCATTAATTGCACAATACAACAAAATGCCAACCATATACATGTGACCAAGAAAATTAGTTGATCATTTATAGTCACTAAAACTAAGAGTTACATGTTAATTATATGTTGGTATGTGTGTTTATTTGTGTGTATTGGACAATGTGTGTGTATATATATATATATATATATATATATATATATAATCTCTTTAAAAAATCATGAATACAAATCTAGTCACTATGTACATGCACATATAATCTTCCCTTCAAAGTTTTTGGTGCAAATAATTTGTGTGTTTACATAATAACACATGTTTCATATACATAATCTACATATTTATTAACACATTCCAACATGTTTTTTTTAATCCTTTGTTTATGTGAATTTTGTGTATAATGTAATTTGAACATTTATTTAATGATTTTCATATTAATTTTAGGTTATATGCATTTGACATTTCATATGTTTTAATTGTTGGCAAACTTTTCTTTACTAACAATTTTTTTGGAAACTTTCCTTTGATGTGTTATTATTGTGTGTTTGAGTGATATGATAATCCAAAATATGGCATGATAAGGTCTAAACTTTCAATGTTGATGTAACCATTCATGATTGCAATGGTTTGAGAAAATCAAATTTGCAAGGAAGGCTATGGATGAAATTACATGAAAAATGTGTATATGGTTGAATTGAAATATTAAAGTGTTTCAAATTGTTCTTTGTGCAAGCCTAATAGGTCTAACTCTTTCAAAATGTAACCAGGATGGATCTAGCTAAAACAAATCAAATATATCGTATCAAAACTTCAATCAAAATTGGACAAAATTGCGACAAAATCTTTGGATAATTAGAACTCTAGTTGGGGTCAACTTGGTTAAATCATAATCCACCTGGAATCAATATGGAAATGCACCAAGATTTGACTGAGATTGACCTAGCCTTTAAATTTTACATCTAATTAAACTCATTACAATCCATCTCTATCTAGAATCTATTTTGAGATTGGACTTACATCTAGACTAAATACCAACTAGGATGGATGTGGCCAAGAAAAATCAAATAGGTGACATGTAAAAGTTTTGATCAAATGTGTATGTAAGACTTTGGACTCATCTTACCCAAGAAATAAAACTTGTATAAGGGATGCTAGAAATAAAACTCTCAAAAATCACAAGGGAGAGGGCACTCTTCAAGAATTGCCATTTTGAAAGCATCATTGACTTCCAACACAAACTCAAGAAGGCATAGTAAAAGCAAAAACAAGTTGGAATTTCTAGCTATACATGGAGAGGGTAGGAAAGTAGCTACCTTCCAACCAAAGTCTTTATACCTTTGAAAATTATTGGTCCAGTGGACCAATACTTTCCAAACCTTGTTGCCCTACCTTTGTTGAGCTATTACTTTTCACCAAACGCACATGTAGATTGCTTCTATCATCTTGTAGCAACTACCTTCAAGCAAACTATAATATTCCAAAGAACAAGTTCTAGATGTAACACAAAACAATAGAATAAACTAATGTGAGAACTACAATATTTTACATCAAACTATAATAACTATCATTCTAAAGAGAAAGTAAGGCAAAAATTAAATAAAATATAATAATACACAAGTTTCCCAACCTTCACATTTTTTTTTGCGTTACTCTATCTTTCTTCATACAAGATCTCTTTCTCCCATCCATTTAAGAATTCTACACACAAGAATGATAGGAATTCATCTATTAATCCCCTTCTTCCAAAAAACCACACAAGGTTCATATTCCACTTTAAAAAGTATGCCCCCTTATCCTAATCCTTATACAAATCCCTTTTAATTGATTGGTAAATAACTACCAATCACCCATTTCGATTTGATAACTAACCTAATGGCTTCTCCTCAAAATAAACTAAAAGACAATAAGTAATTTACCACTAGTAATTTTCTACTTACTAAGCAACCCACATGACTAACTAATCTAAGGAGATTTTCTAGCATTAACAATAGAAAAAATTGAGTTAAAATTAGTTGGAAATTCCATAAATCAATTAAAAATATCACATCAATTATATATTTATTATTTTAGAAATATTTCATTTTAATATTCTTTGTTTAATATCTAGACCAAAATCACACTAAGATGAACACAACTAACTTAGTCAAATTGAAAAAATGATTTGAAAACTTTAATTTTAAAAAATTGATCCAAAATTACATGAAAGATGTGAATACTATTTCACCTTTTCAAGGGCCCTTGTGACCCACTCCTTTGGAGCCCTTATGATCATACCCCTGCCCCAAGATGTTGGGTCCCATATCCTCTTAAAACTATGGATTTCATTCATAGAATATATTACTTCAACTTTAATCTAGATATGTGATACACCAAAGATTATGAACTTGCAATTCAAGATTTTTTGTGATTGGGTGCAACCATTATAAAAAGGATCCACACATGCCCACTTATGAAATATAACCTTAATTCTTTATTAGGTTCAACATTCAACTGTTTAATTTTATTTTTTCCAAAATCCATTTTGGTAAAAAAAAAAAACTTATGGGGTTTTTGGCCTACTTCTACTTAAAAATATAGGAGGTAACATGAAATACAACACACAAAAAAATCAAGAGAGAACAACAAGCTAGAAGCAAGTAGAGAATAAATACATTCAAAAGATGAAGAAAAATACTTGCAAAGATGGCACTATGGCTAGCTTTAAAGGTTTTGCAAAGGACCAAAAAAACAATGAAGAAGAACATGTTATCTATGCAAGTAACTTGGAGTCTAGACCCACACATCACATGGACAACTATCTAAGGGCAATAATTTCCTTAAATTTTGATACTTCAAACAAGCAATTTCTTAAAAATTCAAAATTTCCAAAAATAATTTAATTATCGTTGAATTGGAAAAAATACCACTATATTTAGAAATAAATGGGTTAAATTATTAAAATGATGTGAAAAATTGGGATATTGGGTTACAATGGGTGATGAATTATAGGAATGTCATGATTTTAAGATGTCCAAAAATGCCATTGACCAAAAAAAAAAGTCATTACACACATATTATAAAGGTCATGTGATCATTGTGTCATTTCCAAGGCTTTTCAAGTCATTTCACTACAAGGAATCTTGTCCATTCCAACCCATGTGTTTGCGACTTCTGTTGAAATCAACAATTTTTACAACTTTAGATCTAATTGTCCTCCGTGGCACTTGGTAAAAATGATTGGTAGTTGCATAAATGATTACAAAGTGGTTTGCAATTGCATATGCAACTTATACTTGGAACTAATGTCAATTTGGATGAAAATAAAAATGAAAAATAAACTTATATCATCGATTTTTAATGGCATCCCAAAATAGATGAAAATGTAGTTGTTTTTGTGACTTGGAAGGTGGTTCAAGGGCCATTGGATACCACATGGCATGTTTTCAACTTGATTTGTGACTATAAATTTTAATTGCAAATGCACATGTAATCAAATGTGAAAAAAAAATGAATTGGCCAATGAAATTGCTGGATTTAACTATGGTCTAATTGTTTTCCTTTAACTTTTTTCAATGAATTGACCATTAAATGTGTAATAAGGCTTGGTGGGTTTATGAAAATTTCAAAGAACCCATGGCAATTAATGGTAGAAATAAGGTTAAGTAGTAGGTATTTTATCATATTATTGATATGTGATAATGTTCTTGAATTAATTATTATATTAGGTAGGCAATATAATTTATTTATTGAATATGCTAGGTAGTAGGAATAATTTATGACCCATTTCATATCATACATTTAAATTACATTTTATTGGTACAATTATGATCTATTATAAGCAAAATTGTATAATATATTTTTAAAAATCAAATAGATGTTTGAGATGTGAAAAAATATAATTTATTTTTACATTAAAATTTTATCATAATTTTAAGTAAAAATTAAGATATTATATGTGTAAACATATAAATTTTATAGTTCCATAAAATCAATTAATTATATGGCATTAATCAATATTTAGAAATTAAAGTTGATTATCTCAATTAATCTTTTATACCAGAAATCTAGTTAATAAAATATATTATATTATATTATATTATATTATATTATATTATTATTTATTTATGATTCATTTATAAATATTATATGTGAATAAATTATATATCACACATTTAAATTAAATTCTATTGGTAAAATTATGATATATGAAAAGAAGAATTGTATAATATAGTTTTTAGAATCAAATGAAGGTTTAAGATATGAAATTTATTTATGTATTTGTTATTATATTATCCATTTATAAATCATGTGATTGAATTTATGTTTTCCATGGAATGGTCTTTGAAATTGTACTAAATAAAAAAATCCAAATATTTTTCTTTTCAAATTGGTTTATATTTTTAAGAGGATTTTTTTTTTGTGTGTACATTCTTGAAAAAACTTTAAGTTTAAACTTTAATCTTATCACTTCGACAAAATTGTAATAAGCTATCAAAGTTCAAAAATGATGTTTTGTGTAATGTTGAAAATCAAATAGTTTAAATAAAATGCACATTATTTTTTTTCCACAATAAGTGGGTGGCTTGGCTAGATGTTTACTAAGTGGCTTTAAATAGGCACAATAGGTGGCATATCTAACAACCTAAACTAGTTTTTTAAACCTAGCCTATGTAATGACATGTGTCAACATAGTACATGTTGAATTTAATGAAATTAAAAAATTATATATATATATATATATAATTTTATTTTTAAAATATTATATATATAAATAATTCGACTACTTTTTTGAGTCATAAAATCGGTCGCAAAATGACAATGCCACGTAAGCTAGTTTGGATGGATGAAAAGTTCATCTAAGTCGCATCTTTATGCAACTGCCTTTGCAACTTGGTGCCACATATTGTCTTTTGCGATTAGAATTTTATGCGACTTGTCCAAGGCAACTAGGCACTGTAGCAAGTTGCATGTGGTAATTACAACAAAAAATGAGTTATAAATTCAATCGTATATTTGCAAATTCCTTGTAGTGTTTGGAAAAGGGATTTAACAAACAAAATATCAATGTTACATTACTTTAAAAAGTGTTATTGAATATTCTACAATCATTAGATATATTTCAAATGGTTCCACATGTTTCAATAATATATTGAAAATATTTTCAAGTAAACACATTTAAAACTTTCAACATTAGTTTAATGTTTGATGTTAAAACATGAAAAGCCAAACATTGATTCTATTTGTTGTTGTGAATGGGAGTACATTCAACTATCAAATGTATCAATTATGCTCACAATTATAGTTCAATTGGATTTCAACATTGTTTTCAACTATGTGTGAATGTAATACTTGACCATGACACATGTAAAACATGACTTGGAAAAGCAAATTGCGCTTGAATCAAAAGCTTGACATCAACATTGAAAAGGTCTTACAAGAGTTTCCAAGATTTATGAGTTCAAAAATTCCAAGACACCAACTTGTCATGGGCAATATGATGGACATCATAAGATGTAAATTATGTAACATAAATAAACAAAGAAAAAAAAATCCTCTCATTTTCAAGACCTTATCATAACTTGACAAATCTCTTAACATAACTTCCATACATTCTTTTGAACCTTACAATCACATTGTGTTATGAGGAGATGTCACCCCTTAAGATCACTTTTACTTTTGAAATCACTAGGTGACCTTTAAAGACACCAACTTAGATGCCAATAGATTCCAAGATTGGATCCTTGGAATCATAATTCAACCCTTGCAAACACACTTACAATAACAAGTTCATTTTTCTTTTTAGTTTGCAAGTACCATGTTTAGTATTGAGCATAAACACATGCACTATTATTGTAAGCATTGTCAAAATGAAACTACCTTATGAAAAAGATAATATTTATTGTGTAACATCCATTCAAACTTGGATTTTTAGATTTTAATTTTTTTTTAATGTACAGTGTTTTGAAATGCCATTCAATTAAATGTTGACTCTTTTGATGGATGATCTACTCCAACATCATATCCAAGTTTGAATTTTTTCTTGCAAGTTTCAAATAATCTTAAGGGCAAAGCAAAACTTACAAATATTATTATTTGCATTTTGAAAAATAATATTTCTAAATATTATTAATACACTCACCCCTTTTGGGTAGCCCTTTATCTATCTATCTATATATTTATTATTTATTATTTACTATTTTTAAAAAATTGGTTTATAATTAAAACTTTGGTGTTATTTTAGGTTCTTCAAATGTATCATAAGTTTTTTGGATTTTTCATAAAAACTTGGTACATAGCCAAAATATAACAACTTCTTGAGATGTCTTGCAACAAGAAAGGTAAAGCTTACATGAAATCTTGAATCAACAAGCCTTTTGAATCTTAGTCTTTATCTTTTGAAAAGCCCAAGGTTTGTCTTGCAAATAAATTTGATTTACTAAATGGTCAAATTTTATAATGTTTGTATGAAGTATGATTTGTAATACAATTACAACTAGAACAATATCCAACTAAAGTTGGGCTCATTTGTACACTACTTTCATGAGTAGCTTTATTTTGGTTTGCTCCACTTTTTGGAGAGAAAAAACCCATTTCCTACATAACTTTGAAGTTTTCATCATCTAATTTGACAAACATAACAAAATGCGCATAACAATAATTAAAATATGTCTTTTACACCCAGGGTTAATTTGTATATCACTATATGCATCTACGTTTTAGTTTTTTTTTCCTATGACATTGATTAGGATGAAGTTGCACTCATAAATTGATGTCATTGGGGCTTACAAATATTAAGGATCTTTGCCACCTATGTTGGATGCTAATACCTAAAACAAAGTAATAATCTAAGTTGTTGGATGTGATAATCATGAATTCTTTGAACATCATAAAAAGCAACACCTAACATCTTTGCCTCAACAATCTTCAACACTATTTGAACAACCAATGCATATGCTTCAACAACCAATTCAACAAAACCAATCTTGATCAATTGGTTGCCAAAAAAGTTTATGCTTGCATTATGGAAAACCAATGCAAGATAGTGTGTTGATGTTTGGTACGTATGCAAAGGAACTGGTATTAAAGCAAAGACATGTATTACTGTACTTGTTCATTAGTGCTTCACAAAACTGAAAGAACTTTGCTAGTATTGTTGGGTTTCAGACAATGCGAATATTGAAGCAATGCCAGCACTGATGTGTAACATGAAAGGACCAATGGAATATATATGCACATAATTTGAGTTCCAAAGAACAAGTTAAATAATAGAGGTCCAATTAGAGTATGGTGTTGGGGTGGGGTGGAGATGGGGTGGGGCATACCATGTGAGTTCCAAAGAGCCAACCACAGACCATCTCCTGTGGCACATGCAAGGACTCTATTTGAGTTAGGTATTGGTCGATGCACGTTACATATTTTCCAACGGTGGTTGCTTATATAAAATTGAATAACCCAATGGTCTTTTCCCCTTGTCTTCTTCTTCACTTAATTCCAAAGTTTAATTATTTTGAAGTGGGATGCTGTGTGCACATGGGCCATTCTCTTGTAAACTTTGTTCAAAACAATAAAAGTTAGCCATTTTAGTTAATGGGGTGTGTATGCAGCTATTATCGCATTGTCACCATACAAAGTAAGGGTTTAAGGTTTAGGGTTTTAATTTGGGTCACAACTTGGGTCATGGGTTGGCCAACAATGTCAACATGGAAGGTTGAATTCTTACCATTGATCGCCTAAACTTAAACCCTAAACCCTCCAAAAAACACTGCAACTTTTTTTTTCTTTTGCTGTGCTTTACATAAGGGAAGGTTCTAAACCCTAGACCCTTCCCCCATACCAAAGAACTGAAGAGAGAGTGGGATGGTGATCTGAGACTAAGTCACCCCCTATAATCCACTAAATGCAGAAAATGTACAATAGAGGTTCTGGGGGTTCAGTGACACAAACACCAAACATCATTGCCTCCTGCAAAGGCCCATGTGGAGTACCCACACAGAGACACTAACAGGCTGCTTGCTGATCCAGTCAACTGGTAACCAAGTCCAAGAGACACAGGAGGAAATGGATAGTTAACTTTCACCTTTTCTTTTGTTGGGGTTAAGAAGCGCTTATATCAATCCTGACATGATTTGGGTTCGCCTCTGAATACTTAACCCTGGTTTAAGAGGACAGCTTTTCAAGCTTTTCAAGCCAGGAGGGAGTGTGTGTGCATGTATGTGTTGCCATGGTATATACCCTAATTGTTGAATCTAGTCAGTTAAAAGTCATCAAGAGCATTTGCAATGACAAGGAAAAATGCTTTGTTTGCATTTCTTGGCTACTCTCCTTGGCACGAGTAAAATTTTTTGCTGCCCAAATTATCCTGGGTTGGAGAAATGCTACAAATTTGGGCAGCATAAGATTTTGGCTTGAACTTGACCCCATGTGTGAACAACACTTGGTATACTAGTACATGTATGTGCATATGATGAATGAATGAATGAATGGGCATGGCATGTTTCATAGAAGTGCCTGCATTGAGTGAGACCCAGAAAGTTCTAGAGCTAGCTAGTAAGGGAAGTCTTTAGTTAGAACCTGTCATAAAGGGGGCAAAGTCATTGCATAACTGCTTGTTCAGAACCACCCCCTCTGCACTCATTGAGACAGAAAAAGTCATGTCAGGGGGACAGAAGAAGCAAAGCCAAAGCTTTGCTTTGCCACAAGTCAAGTAAGTAAGTAAGTAGCTATGATTCTGCAACACACTCAGTGGACCCTCTTCTTCCTGTCACAAATCATATCCAAAAGAAATTTGTGCTGACAAGCACTGGAACTGGAGCCATTGTTGGCAGACAAATCACTACAGTTTTTCACAACAGCAGCCACAGTTCACTTTGGCAATGAGGACCTGACCAATGGACTGACTGAACCTCCAATTGGACCACACCATAAAAGGTCCCCCAATTCTGTGAAGCCCAGATGAATGTGGCAGACACACACCCCTCAAGTTCACTGGCAGAAATTTTCTAGTTTATCTGGAAGAGCATGTTACCAGGCAGAACTTTTCGTCTACCAAAGGTGGGCTGTGTTGAAAAGAGCCAGGTATTCTCCAAATAAGTGTTTTTGGCTCCCGCTTCACTGGGCCACTTGTTTCAGGAGTCACTACAATACAAGGTGTCCCTATACATCAAGTGATTTCATTAGATTTTGAGTGAATTCACTAGTTGTTTTACTGAACAGGGACCAATAAAAAAATAGTGAATTCACTGGTTTAGTGAAGAAGGACTAGTGAATTACACCCACATTTTGTAATATTTGAATGACCTGCTCATGGGGTGTTGCCCTACTCTGAACTGTAAACTCACCTTACAATTCAAACTTTTAAAGGTGAGTTTAAAGTTCATGGTGTGTCTACCAATTATCCAGGTTAGTCCGATTATCAATATGTATAATTGATGAATATGCATATATACATATTTTTAATTTGTCTCAAAAAATTTAATAAATTTTATACATATGCAACGAACTTCTTTTTGTTGATAACTTGATGCATATGTAATATTTGTCACATGTGTCCAGATATGTGTTCTATACCATGCATATCTGGATTTTAAGGTTTTAGGTTTTCTAAGAGTTGAAGGATATGCATATGCACTTGGTGGCTTGGATATAGATCTCAAACCCTAAATGGCAAAAAGATGTAATCATTTTTCTATTTGTTCCCTTGCTTGCTAGCTTTTCATCAGCTATTTTGGTTTCACATTATTTCACATCATAGGGTTTTCATTGAAGTGCAACATCACAAATTTGGTAAACTACATAATGGTGACATAATTGTATATTGATCATCTTATTTGTTGAAACAAAGCTTATCATATCAACAAAAGGGATAAAGGTGAAAGTGTGTTGAGTGCAATGGTGTAACTTGCCAAGGGTGTAATGGTCCAAGTGTGCAAGGTGTTACAAGCACGAAAATTACAAAGATAGATGACGAAAGTATAGATCTAAGTTTAAATCCAAAACACAAAACCAAAAAACCAAGACAAGAACACAAAGGTTAAAGCCAATAACGTGAAATGTGCAAGACTAAAATATGAATGAATTTTTATTGCAATGAAGTAAGGAAGCATAAACACGAAAAGAATAAAACAAGGCTATGGTATAAGATCTTACCTCAAATTAGTGTTGAATAAATTGAAGGTAATTGGAAAGGGGTTGTCCATACCGCTATTTATACCATTTGGGGATCTAGTTCAAAAAAGTTACTATGGAGGTTTCCATGTGCTCATTAATCAAGGAAGCTTCTTTAAAACTTCCTAACTACAAATGAACTAAGAATCAACTAGGACTTAACTAAAATAATCAATCCAAAGGCTTGTACATTTTGTTTGATGTATATTTTTGTTTAGCATATATGCCCTTTGGACCTTTAAAATGATCAATTCAAATGCATTTTTCATCAAATTGAAAACCATCTTGAGCATTTGTCCCTTTTTTAAAGTCTTGCACAACAACAATAGTTCTTGTGTTGCCGTTGTTGCTAGCTTGATACATTATGATTGATAATCAAAACGTTAATGATTGCATTCATGTTTGTCATCTTTATTTTGGTTTGAACAAAATTGACATGATATGTGTTTGATTATTTCACATTTTTTATAGTGGTACATGTGTGGGTAGGGTGCAGGGTTTTTGTTGTGCAATGGTTAAAGGAAAGCAAAGAAAATTCCATGTTGTTGATTTTGTTGAAAACATGAAAGAAATCTACTCCAACTTCTTTGATTTGATAATGTCAAATATTGCTAACAACAATTCAAATGTTGAAAACATTGCAATTGGTAATGTGGCAGTCAATATTATGGCTATAATCAAAGTTGTGTAACGTGCAACTTAAAAAATTCATGATATATGATGGAAACTTCACCATCATTCATTCATTTTTTAGGGTTTTTTTTATTATTAATGATAACCCTTATTGACATTGTGAACCGACAAATGTTGAAATGCATTATTTGTAGGTTTAAACAAGCAAGTGAAAATGTTCTAACCAAAAGTTGTTCTATTATTAAAAAGGGGCTCCTAGGTTATAAAATACAACAAATGTAATGGAATCACTCTTATGAAAACACACATTAATTGTGCACATGCCAAGTTGTTTATTGTTAAGGGGTTACAACTTACTGAAATGGTTCAATTAAATCACACTTGGCAAGTAATAAAAAAAAGGGCTTATAATTATGAGCAATGTAATCATTTTTTTTTTGGAGCCTCAAATTCTTACAAACAACACAATGAGTTGAAAACTTGGTGTTGTATATATGTAAAAGTTACAAGGCTTTTTCAACTTGTTAGAACATTTGGTTACAAAGGTTAGATTTACATCAATGTCCTTATGTTTTGTTTCCATTCCATTCACAACTTGTGAAAGAAACATGTTTCTTACTATGGTCACCAAGTGTAGAAATATGCATGTTTTGCCAAAACTTGCAAATGAAAGAACTATTTCTACTTCATTTGATTTATGGATGTCTAGAGGTGGCATTGACATGTTCACTTTAGTTATCAATTATTTGACTGAAGCTTGGGAACCTATGTTGGGTTGTTCAAGGTAAATGAGACAACTAGCCTTTACATATCATGACAATTGCAATCATTGTTGGAGAAATTTTGTTTAATTCATCGAGTTTTTCCTTTTGTAAAAGATGAAAGTAGCAACTTTGATTCCATGGTTGCAACATTGCACTCCATTGTTGATTGTGAATTCCTAAACCTTCTATGAGTTTATGAAGGTACATGCATTACAACAAAAGGTGTCCCTATATGCCAAGTGATTTCATTAAATTTTGAGTGAATTCACTGGTCATAATGAACAAAAATTAGTGGGGATGTAGTGAATTCAGTAGTTTAGTCAATAAGGATTAATGAACTACACCCACATTTTGTAATAGTGATGGTTTTGTCATGTGTTTTCTAAAACATGTCAATATGTTATGAATGATGACAAAGTTTCTATGGGTCTAAGGCAAGTGAATGTGAAAGATGCTTGGACAAAAAATATGGGAAAACAAGGGAGGAATGGGAAAAACCATATGTTGAGAGTGGGTTGTTGCCTTGAAAGCTAAAAACACCTATCAAAACTAGGTTTGTAAGAAAAATCATTATGTTTGAAGAATGTTTTGAATTCAAAGAAATTATCCTTCTATGTTATGGCAAGTAGATGATGATGACATTGTAGCAAGGAATTTTTCAAGGCCAAAGTCTAGGTCATTACAAAAGCAATTATTTCCTATTGAACCCTGTTGTGAATGCCCATGTGATGATTCAATAAAAAAGACACTAGCTCCTATCAAATGCTTTGACCCCTATTATTAACATTCCATTCAACATGGAAGCTGAGGCGGTGTGACTTGGTAATGGGTTTGATATTCTTGATGAATTTGATTTAGAACTCATCATCCTACAAAAAAACATGTAACAAGAAGTCATTAAGGTGATTAAACCTTTCCTCTTGTCTTTGAAAACATTTTATCAACAAAATGTTCATAACATGTTTGCCATCATGTTGGATCCCCATTTCAAATCTTTACAAATAGTGGAAAATTTTGTGGGGTGTGGGGAAACAATTTGTTTTGTTTCTGAATATGATGTGAAAGCAATGATTCCATTCCATTGTTTATGACTTGAGTGCAAGTACATAGATAGGAACCAATGGGATTACTTTATAAAAGGACTATGAGTCATTTTTAGTCCTTTTTCATTTTTTCATATGAAAGAATTTTTGAATGAAATCTTTTGCAACTTGTTATTAAAAATACATATAGTTGCCCCAATAGATCACATGTTTTGTGTTAATCATTTTTTGAATAAATATTAATTTTTCAAAGTGTGTAAATTCTACCAAATTCTACATTTCATTTTGAAAATTTATCATAATTTTGAATCAAATTAAAATATGCTAACTACTTTAGGTTTTTCTTTTTTAATCATAAACTACAACTTCGTTTTGTATGTCATGCACATTACACTCCATTTACATGTGGTAAATTTTTTTTGAAAATTTGAAAAATACTTTGAAATTTTAAAATTTTAAAATTCCATACCTTTTAAATTGTGAATGCCTTTTGAACTTGGGTAGTAGTTTGCTATCATCTAATTTTTTCACCATCAAAGTTATGTTATTACAATAGTCCTTTATAAAATTAACCACATCTAACACAACACCTATTCAAGTTCAAACATCCTTTTTAAAAACCAAAATTCAAATTTAAATTTAATGAATTTTTAATTTGAATTCCTCAACTTTCACATTAGTCATTTAACACAACTTGGAATGATTAACATAATTTTAAAATGTCAAAAAAAAACGTATGTAAAAAAATTCATAGTTTTCATCATTATTCGACATGATTTTTGGCTCCTATCTTTATATTCGCACCCACTTGCTTTGATTGACTCGATCCTACTTCTCAAACATCTGCAATAGCTATTGATATGCCATTTGAAAAAGGTAATATGTTTAGTTTCGAAACATTCATGGAGGAATCCTATGTTTGATTTTTTGGCGCATCAGATCCTTAGGATTCCAAGGTTCCAAATCAAAATTGAACATGTTTTTGGCTTTACAAGAGTGTTGACAACCTTGTGGCGTTGTCACCTGCAAGTGCAAAATCTAAATCAAATAATCATGATGGTAATATATTGGCCCAATGATCCACAACTGAATTGTACAAATATTTTCAAATTTTAAATTATTTTCGATTTTTTTTGCATCATGCACGTGATTGATTTCAATTGTTGTGATGTTGTAAGACTTACTGTTTATGTATAAATTGATGGACCTCACATCTCACCAACAACATATAAGTTGCATCAAGCTTTTGATCATTTCTTGAAATTCTAGATTTTGGGTGTTGAAGTGGTCTTGTTCGTGTTTGTTTTTTTGCATGCAACACAAGCAGAGTTCTTGTTTGAAGAATTGGGGTTCAATTCCCCCACAAGCTACTTGAATTTGTAGGGTGTTCATGTTCTTTAACAACACTTTTGAATTATTGTGTAATTGCAAAAAAATTGTATACAACTCAAATTATAAATTTAACAATGCATATATTCTATACATATTTATAGTTTCTTAGCATTTAAAAACCAACTCATTCATAACCGACAAAGCCAAAAAAAAAAGGGTTGAATACATAACTATCATTACAAATAATCTATTGAATTTTTAAAATAAATATCCTTCTCTTTCAAGGAAACAAGAACATGCAATGTTGATCTCTGAAGGTTTGTTCTAAAACTGGATAACCGGACAACACCACGGGTCTCAACAAGTCTCAACCCCAGGACAGCCAGTGTCCTTGTCAAGGCTCAAAATGGAACATGATGGAAAGGCAGGTGATAATTAAGGTAGTCAAAAATGATATGTCTTTGCAACCTTCCCAGAAACAATGGAACAAAGATGACTCAAGTGGGCAGAGCTGGTGGCAACAGGAATGGCACTGAAGAAGAATCCAGGCACAAAAAGAACTGAACAAAAAGGCAAAGATGTCATGCATATGGCACATGATTGGTGGGTGTAAAGAGTGATTCCTAGCAATGTCATGTCGGGTGGAAATGCCAAGATATTATTATTATGAAAATGGGGCTTTTAGGTCGATAGTTGGGACTAAGTTTCATTGCAGTATTGCTTCAGCTGGAATAACCAAATTGAATCAAAGATACAAAAGCTTAAACTGAAAGGAAAAAATAGAATTGTCGTAGGGTAAGTTTGGTAGGCAACAGCATCCATAACAGCTGATCACTCACCATCCGTTAGGTGCAACAAAGAAGGAATCCACACTGCATGATTTCATCTTCAACATCACAAGATCTGGGAACCAAAAGAATGGAAAACATTCCTTTGTTTCCATTCTTTTGGTACCAAAAGCAAACTTGTCTTCTCCAGTGGGGAGGGAATTCTTGCCCACTTTTCCTTTTTTCCAAAGACTATTTCATTTTTGGTGCTTCATCTCCAAACTCTCAACATGGACCTTGACCCACCTCAGAATGATGAATAATGCCAAACACTGGCCAGAAGGAACCAGCACCCACCATCTCACCATCCACTGGATGCTGGTTATGACTCCGTTGTTATGAACCTCAACTGAGTTAATATCTGGTTTCACCTTGGTAACCCACTCTGTAAGAAGTAGGTCCTATACATAGGTGCGCATAGTTAGGTACATAAGTAGGAAAATTAGACAACTACTACTAGGTAATTAGATGATTTACAATTTACACATAGGTGAAGCATTTTTCACCGTGGTTAATTAACTAGGGAACTGGAACCCAACAGAAAACTATTTCCTAACCACTTACCATCCATCCTTATGCATAAATATTCGTAATTTATTCAAATTGATCTAAATTTTTATTGACATTGCAACTGAAAATTGTTGTACAAATAAGTAAACTCAATTTTTTCAAGTAGATGTGAGAGAATTTTTTTTTGCAATACCTTATGAGGTATGGTCCTAGCAATATATGAGTCAAGTGAGTTTTGAATTGAAATGGTAGACTCCACAACATTATTTATTACCTACCATGTCACCTAAGAAACCACTTGGTGATGGCAAGCACTAAATAGTAGGAACAAATTAAATGCAACTAAGTCTCTCATGCAAAAGTATGCATGCTTGTCAACCATGCCCAAAAGGAAACTAATCTTCAAAAAAAAACAAAATTGTCCTCAAATTATAATTGTAATGACTATGTTATGTATGATTAAGATATTATATTTTATAAATAAATTGGTCTACCTCAATGGTTTAGATTATTTTCATTTTAAATGAGAGATGTTGTGTTCAAACCCTTTTATAATCTTCATTTTGAATGGCTTTCATTTTGAAAACAAGAAGGAAAGTCGTTCCTAAAAATGGTTGTGTGATAAGGGAAGGCCCTTTTACTTGGGGCAAATGTCTTGAACTACCCAGGGAATTGGTTGTGTCACCTTGGGGAATAGCCTTGCCCCCAAGGTAGATGTGTTGAATTGCTTGGGGAAATGGTTGTGTTGCCTTAGGGAATGGCACTACTATAGAATTGTTGGTGAGCAATTACAATTTTTCATCAATATCTTCTTTTGGGAAATTCGATTTTATTAAAATATTTGAAGTTTTCACCAATAATCAAATGGAGTAAAAATCTTTTTTTTTTTTGGCAAGGTTTCAAAATAGACAGGAAAAACTATGGAGGAAGGTTGCATAATGATAAAAATATGATGCATAAAATTTATATGGTGGATGAAAAGATGATGATGAAACTTGTACCATGGATGATATACTGCAAAAGAGGTTGCAAAGTGGATGAAATCTGGAATCAATATTTTCACAATGAATCAAATTTATTAAATGGATGAAAAGTTGAAGTTGTAAATTGAATGCAAACATAAGGATGAATGATGAAAAGATGACACATTCATCCATTGTGTGACTTCTAAAAATTCTAAGGCCTTGCAACTTCCCCAAAATTCTCCCATAGAAGTAACCAAGGTCCTTGGGCAAAATGTGGTCCCAATTTTTCTTCTACCCAGGAAACTTGGCCCAAACTTTTTTTTTTTTCTTCCTGAGGCAACTTGATTGAAAAAGTGGGGTTAAGTTGCATGGAGAAAGCATCCCAATAGCCATCTTCTTCTTTGAATGATTTTCCCAAATGAAAATTCAACAAAAAGTTCACCTAAGAAAGCCATATGAGAAAGAAGATGGTTGTTGCCCAAAAGATTTGAACTTGAAGTCTAATACTTGAAGAGGTGGTTTTCAACCATTACATCGTAGGCCTTTAATTCAAAAATAAGGGAAAGAAGTGATTCCTACTACATTGACAACAGTTGTGGTACAATAAAAAAATATTTGACGAAACACTTTTTAGTTGGGTAATTGTCCTATAGCAATGTCGAGCCTAGTGCTACATTTAATTTTAAACCCTAGTTCATGTACACATTACACACTCCGCAATGCTACAGATTGTGTAAGTATAGAGTTGTACAACAAATGAAAACTGGAGTTTGCATGTTTGTATAGGCATGGAAATGTACAACTAATTAAAACTAATACTTACCTATAAAGTTTTGCTTACTTGCTTACTTTTCAAGTAAATTGTACCTCAAAAACTTGAACCTATGTGCAAAAAGACTTGTTTTTTTCATACTTCCAAATTTAGCACAGGCCTAGTTTCATGGTTTGGCTCTTGTGCCCGGTCTCAACAAGGCATCACAGACACGCCGGCCCTGCCAATAGATAAGATGTTGTACATGTACCTACTCTGTTCACACTCTGAACACCAAAACAATCCATTCCAATCTAAACAGTCTAAACACTTTCACCAAAGAAACCAGTTCAGCTAATGTGAAACTGTTTATAATAAGGTAAGACTTCCAAAAGTTGGATCCAATGTGACACTCCGCCCTTGCAGGGCCCATTTTGTTAAACCCCCATTTTGTTGGGCCCTGCAAATGGGGGTTTAACAAAATGGGGGCTAACATGAGTCCACCCACCAGGTCACAAGAATCTGAACCAAAACTGCAAAACCAGGGAAGCAGCCAACATTGCTTGGAACTTGACTATGTATATGGTACTACATTCAAATGCATCTTTCAATTTGGGTTGAATTCTAAGCACAAAAGTGTCATAAACTCATACCACATTAGAAACTGTGAATTCAATTTTGTCTTGAATAAGCTCATTGCTGAGGTTGATGCCATGACATTTAGAAGTGCTCCGGTCTGCTGGCTAACATGTGAGCCCCCTCGTGGTCCCTCATTCCGTGTTAACTTGTTCATGAAAATTCAGATCCATGGACAAGAAAGAGTCCTAGTGCACCCACCAAGAATTTCACAAAAAAGACTCTTTCTATCTGACACAAGACTCTCTGACATATAAAGCTTTGTGCCCCCGTCAATATCCACCCAAGTCCAGACGAACTTGGTTACATTTGAGACAAATTGTGGGAACCAAGGAAACAAAATCATGTCATCTGTGGTCGGTTATTTCTCAAACCTGAAGCCATTCCTCCTCGTCACTAGCTTTGTCTTCTCAAAATCTTGTACATACTTTAAAAAATGGGCCATGATAAGAAATACGCCGAACTGGTTAGAGTTAGGACATGGAGTGTTCTAACAATATGGCAATGGGGGGTCTACTAGGGCTTATTACAGAGCATAACTAAGTGTCTTCACCATTGATTCGCAGTACTTTAATTTGCTTGATGAATCAAACTTGAGTCACAAGTGGGGATTCAGACCTAGTTTCTTTTCTTTTCTTCTTCTTTGTAGATTGAACCCACAACAGCAGACCTGACTGACAAGCTGTTGGCAACCCCCAAGTCAAGTTTTCAGTGGCAGAGTGCTCAGTGACAGAGTTGGCCGACAACAAGATGGGTTTTCTTTCACCTGGCACACACCAGTGCGGTTCGATCCCTGACCCTTTTTTTCTGAGGTCGCTGGCTATACCAGTGAGCCATCATCCCTGGAGTAAAGCTGAGGAGCTTTTTCTTCTTCTCAATTCCAATCAATCTTTTTTCTCCATTGAATAGGTAGGGGGGTTTCTCACCTGAGTAGGCAAGGCATCCAATCCATTGGCAAAAGCTCATGCATTATCTTCCCCACTTCTCTAGCTTCTCAGAAAAGCAGGGACAACGCCAGCCGCCTCTGAGCACCAGGATGTAGCAAGATTTCTAAATTGCATTCCATATTCATGCCTTGGGTCATTACTAGTGTTGGGCAGATATCCCAAAAATCCGGATACCAGACTCAGAAATCACTTTTCATATATGCCAGATCTCAGAACTTTGAGATTTGACATTGTTATATTTGGAGTTCAATCTGGATATCACATAAATAATATTTGAATAGGATATCAACTCCTTGCCCAGATCTGAATATCAGGTCAATGATTAAATACTTTTTTAAAAAATTAATTAGAAATTAAGTTTTAAAAAAACCAAGTATTGAGGGTTTGAGGTGGTCATGACTCAAATGCACCCACCTCAAACCCTATGAGCATTGTTGTTGTTTTATAAAGGGGTCCAAGTTCACGCTTGGGCCCCGTATTTCTTTTTTCTTTTTTTTGTCATTTCTTTTTGTTCTTTTTTTCTTCCCTTCATGCTACTTCTTACTTTCATGCTACTACCTCCTTTTGGGCTATTGCTTTTTGCCATTGTGCTCTTTAGGTATCTATTCCTTCACACCATTGTTATGTTTCCCTTTATGTTGCTATTTCTTGTCTTCACATTGTTATTGTGCCCTTGCTTTGTATTATTGGAGCTTGTACTTCTCTCTTCTTTTTCACATTTTGCAAGGTTTGAGCTTTTCTTGGTGACAATCGACAACATTTTTTTACAAGGTAAATTTGTTAGTTTCATTTTTTTGTGTTTTTTTTTTTCTCGCCTTTGTTTTTGTTTTTTTTAATTTTAAAGGTTTTTAGTTTTTTTATTGTTCTTTTTTTTATTTAATTTCATCTTTGATTTTTTTAATGTTGGTTTGTGTAGGTTTTTTCACAAGATAGTTATTGCATTAGAGTTTTTTTTTGCATATTTATTTGTCTTGTAATGGAGAGGAAGTTTGATTCTTGGTTATAAATGTTATAAATGTTTGCATTAGTTTTTTTAAGGCATCCAATCCAATAGCACATTTCATGTTTCATTCTAAACCAAGACTTTTGTTTGCAAGCCATTTTGTTTGTTTGAATTTTTCCACCTTTGACCTTGTCGAACATTGTATGAAAAATGGAAGGCTCTAATGAAAATGAAAAGACATGAATCGAAATTGGAAACAATGAAATATTTTAAAATAATGTTGAATGTGAAGATGAAGTTATGGGAAAAACTCATTAGGACCCAAGTTTGCAATTGAAAGAAAGTAAAGTCTTAGAAAATGATGAAGAAAAAATGATTTTTTTTTTGGAAGTATTGCATTCCCAAAGGAAAAAATGGAGGCCACATAATAGGAATGTTTTATGTTGGTCATTTTTGTGTGTGAATGATAATAAAAAAGTGACATTTGATGCACCTCAAATCATGCATCATATGTTGTGTTACTCCAATTCCTTTAACCCAAAAATGAAACTAAAGAAGGGCCTAATATTTTATTATCAAAAAATGGGAAAACTTGTTTGAAAAAACATGTTGATGTAAACCATTCTGAAATTTTAAGAAAATTTGAAGAAGTGAACTATGTAGTGAAAACAAGTATGGAGAGTCAACCTATTAAAAAAAAACCAAATACATCTTATTCATCCATTTCTGATTTTTTCGTTTGCAAAGAGCCTTTCAAAAAAGATGATGTGGAACAATAACCTTTTTTCGAAAATCCCGCACTTTTGATTTGTAAAAGACCATTTGCCTTTACAATTTGTGGAGAGTGTGTGATTAAAACATTTAAACCTACATTTGAGTCCTCAACTTCAATTCCTTTCATGAAATTTTTTTCATATAATGTTTTGCCTAGCTTAGTGAAGAAAACAAAATAGATATATGTTTTTCTTTTACTTGAAGAATGTCATTCTACCATTACTAATTTTGATCTTTAAATGTTCAAAGGTCTCACAATATGTTTGCCTTTGTCATAATTTTTTGGGGATCTAATTGAAAATGAAAACATGTTACTCTTGGTTTATTTGAGGCTTTTAAGACTATAGGATAATCATTGGCAAAAAGATTAATTAGTTTTACATGAATAGAACTTGAAAAATAAGATTATAGCATATGTTAAAGATGATGGTTCAAATTTGAACACAATGACAAGTGCTTTCAAGTCTATTGTCAAATGTGAAGCTCTAAGTTTGAAGGAAAGCCTTTAAGGACCATTTTTTAGCATATTTTCTCTAAAGCTTGCTAATATGCCATAAGTGATGAAAAAGTTTGTAAGGGCTTTAAATATGTTTCCATCAAATCTACCTAAATAAATCTATAAAAATGCATCACTTGGCCAAAGAAATCTAATAAAGGTTAATAAGAATGAAACAAGGTTTACATTGAAACTGATTTGAAACCAAGAAAATTGAATAATCTAATGAAATTTAGGTATATTTTGTTTGCAATTTTTATTTTTATTTTTGGTTCGTGGAATTTGCAAATTGTTGTGTTGATATTTAATCTACTCCCACAAGTTTGCAAGTAAGATCATATTGTTCCAAAAAGCACTGCAATTTAAAGTAGCAATAGTTTTATGTTTGCTAAACATAATTGCAAAACATTACTGAGGATTACTAATTGTGTGCCCTTATTTCTAACTTTGGATGTCTTTCAAATTATTATTGATATTATTTTTTCGATTGTGAATGCTTGTGTGTTTATCCAATATCGTGGGCATTGATTATTTTCTAATGCTTTGCATGTGGAAATTACCATGGCCTTGAAACTAAAAAAAGAATTCAAAATGACACCCTTTATGGTTAATTTGATAGAAGATGGTATGGCTATGGTTTTGGAGTTGTTTATGTTTGCATTTAACACTAGAAAGCAAGTATGTGCTATTTTAGATTGTTTTCTTTCATTCTTAAAAAAATATGAAAATAAGAAAACCCATAACATGTTAATTCTAATGTTAAACCCAAGGTTTGAGAGTTTCAAGTTAGTTGCATCTTTTATTAGTTGAGAACAAATTGTTTCTATGGTGAAAGATTATGATAAACAATCTTTGTTTCCAATTCTACTAAAATGCCACCATGTACTTCATTCTATGTTGGAATTTGAAATTGTGATAGATTAGTTGAATGATGAAAATTCTTGTCTTGGCATTATAAAGATGATCGCTAAAACTAGTGAACCAACCAAGGAGTTAGTGACTAAAGAAGCACTAATGTTCTAGAAATACCAAATTGATGCAAAAGATATTAATTGTCTTTTGGAGTGGTGGGGAAAACATGAATCCTTGTTTCCAACTATTATTTTCCTTGCTTGTCAAATCTTTGGAATTCTGAGATCTCAATTTGAAATTAAGAGGATTTTTTCTTTGGTTGGAATATTGACAAATTTGAGGAGATGTTGCAAATAGATAATTTTAGAGACGTTAATATTTATAAACAAGAAATGGCCAAATGATCTTATCGTGAATTGTTTCTTGCCTTTCAACTTGATAGAGTTGATTGAAATTAATGCTTCTTTAAAAGCAGAGCTAGAAGAGTATGAAGGTGAGCTTAAGCAAAATGAGTTTGTAATTTATAATTTTATAATAGAATTTTGAACGTTGTTATCTGAGGTATGAGAATCACCTTGAGTATTCAATGGATGTTGTTTTCTAGGACACCTAGAGGTGTGAGATCCAGATTTTAATTTGTTAAAAGAATTTCGATATGCTTGACAAATATTCAATTGAACGTTTTTTTATAAAAATTCATTCAAGATCTGACCCAATTCTGTAAAAGCATTTTTAAAACCAAAATTGGTGGATATTAATTTTTAAAATGATATCCACCCAACACGGGTCCTTACCTTCTATGATGGCCTAAGTTCCAAAGCATGACAATCATTGGAGAGTAATTCTTTTGGATATGCACAACCCAAAAAGCAATCTAATTCACTTGAGGCAATGAGGTGCAGCATGGTTTGCAGCAGGATGCTAACTTGTAAGTAACTTGATCACTGGACAGGGTAAGGGAGAAGTTGGAGGATCACATGAAGACTTCAGCCCTAGTATGGACCAGAGTGAACCAACACTCACCATGGCACCATATAGGATGGATGACATATGGACAGAAAAAAAAAAACCATTTTTTTCACATTCCAAATGGGGACAATTAACCACCCATGTTAACCATGGTGGTTATTTATGTCCTAACCGTCCACATACATCTACTTACATAGAAGCCACCAAGTGCCTTACTTACATACATACATACATGGAGGAGAATACTATACTATCACCTCTTTGTCAAGGTTGGACACTTTCTAGTGTGGCTCAGGGGATGCAATAGCAGCAGCCCATTTTTCCCCTACTAGAGCTTGAAAGTCTATGGGGTTGGTATTGACTCAACATGAGTGCAATACTATGATGGACATCAAGTTATGAAAGAAGACCCCAACCATCCTTTGTTGGGTTTATTTGGAGTTGGTAGCATGCATCTAGTGTTTACTTGTACCTGACAACCATAACCACTACTTGTGCATGATGACTAGAAGTAAAAGTTAATTGTGTTGATGGCAATGAGTAGTAGATGTGTGTTGGGTATGCATTGTGGAGTAGGAGACAAGGTCATCTCTGAAAGGTTTGTCTGACATGTGAGTAGTACCTACTAGGGTTAGAACCATCCCATGATCTATTGAACCCACTTTTGTCTGAGTTTGTCAAAATGCACCCCCCCCTTAGTAGCTGCAACTCTGGTGCTTTGGTGACCAAGTTCTCTGAGTACTTGAGTAGATGCAATGTCAATGCCACAATGACCCCTTCTTCATTCAGGCGCCTTGTGTCAGCTAGGCAGGTGCCTTGAGTAAACCAGCACCTACAGAGGTTATTACCATGGTAAAACTACAAACCCTAAAATTTTCTTTTGGTTGCTTCTACACATTACAAATATCCCATATCCTAATACAAATTCTGGGTCTCTAAGTGGTGGGTAAAGGCCCTGGAGAGGGTTTAGGGTGATAATAACAAGGGGTCTTCCCAGTTCTGGTAACACCCAACCCTAATGGCCTGTCACATTTTTTATAATAAAAGTAGTGATTAGGAACTTTCAAAAAACTGAAAAGTTCCCCTCTTTAGTGAGCCACTTATAGGGCTCACTACTAGAGAAAATTCATAATTTTCATTGGTTTTTTGAAAATGGTGGATGAGATGGGTTTTCATTTCATGGAGGTCCATTTTGCCGTAGGGAAGTTCATGAGATAAAAGAGGCAAAAAGTGCATTACATATGTTGTGAAACCTAATAGGTTCAATGCCTCAACTATCATTGCTACAAAATGTGAGTGCAGTTCACTAGGCCTTTGTCTGTGGATTATTGAATGCATTGAATCCGCACAGGAACCAGAGAAATGAATTCACTCAAAATCCAATGAAAGCATCGGTGATGAACAGGGATGCATTTTGTTAGAGTGTACTAAATTCAAAGCTGAAAATTTTGATGCCCCCAGGATATCCATGTGACAAAATCCTAATGACCAAAAAGGTTATAAGCTGCCCATCTTCCTCCAATGTCAAAGAGTTTGCCCATTTGAAAATTTTCCATTTGTCTTTAAAGTTGTGCAAAAGGATTTTGATGATAGTATACAATATACAACCAGTGCAGCATATGACAAATTCAATCCATATTCGGTGCAAAACTTGATCTCTATGGGGCCAAATCTGCAATTTTCTTGGTAGTCCAATTTGTTCAGTGTCTGGTACCTGCTACCCAAATCCTGAATTTTTAATATCCATGGTCAGATGGACCGACCGTCTTGAAAGCCAATCATGTCAAAATGTAGTAGCTAGGACTTAGAAATTGGAGCCAACAACAGAATCCAAATTTTGTATTACATATGGACAAAAATTAGATCCAACAGATTCAATAGCTGAACCACTGAAGAAGAAAAACTGATTTATTTTACACGGATGGTCCTACAGGCGGAGGAGGACTTGTTGCCAATTTACTTTAACACATAAGTCACAGAGCACAAACAACCAAAAATTGGATGTGGAGATCCAAACAAACCGAAAAAAAACAAAAATCATTCATGTAGAAACTAATACTTCCCATTTTACTAGTAGTAGTGTTAGAGGAGTTCAACCCTATAGGTTGTTCTTCACACCAATTAGCCTAACTTGAAGTGTAAGTTGCTATTTTGCACTCAATGGAAGTGCCCTAATATTACATACGGCCATAGTTGTTAATGCAGTCTGGACAAGAGTCCTACTACAATTGTTTTTCCCTCAGTGTGCCCTTTGCCCCATTTTTTTGCCATTTCTAGACATGTTTCAGGTCCATGTCATACATGGGTTAGGCATGTTGCAGGTGTTAGGGGGTATGCGACATGCTACAAGACCCTTGGCACATGCTACCTGCCATGTTACATGGCCTTTTGGTACTATGAGTACTCAAAACATGGGAGGTTATGAGTGCAAAACATGACAATTTGAAAAAAAAAAAAAAAATCAGGGCAAAAGGGCAGACTGAGAAAAAATTGCTGCAGTACTCTTTGTACTGACTGCATTGACATCGATGGGCATTTGTAAAGTTAGGGCTGAAAGCGTCTCTAGAACTGCTCCCTCAAAGAAACAGTGAGTGCTCCCCTCACATCTATCTATACCCCATTCATTTTTATGTCAGACCTGGAAGTTGCAAAATTTGTGTGACATGGGGTTCTGGGACATTTGTAGGAGAGGAGGAATGAATGCTTCAAAAGTGTGCGAGAATGCTTCTATCAGTGTGCAAGTCTGTTCATGTGCAGCAGCATGGGAAGAAAAAGGTTCATAAAAAGTCTGGGGATGAAGTAGAGTAGTAGTACTTGTTCAACAGATCACAATTTACACAAATGAGTCCTTAGGACACTTGCTGTTGAAGCACACTCAATCCCAACGAGTACCCCCTGTACCTTCAAAGCTTTTCATCTGTCAACAACTTGATTTGCATCAAAATCAGTGTTTTTTTGTGGGGAATTCGTTTTTATGCAGCCTAACTGGGGATTCATCCTCTTCTACAGGAAGATTTAGAAAAAGTGGCAATCATCCCTAGGAAGATTTAGTCAAATCTGGCAATAATCTGGATTTTATCCTCCTCCTATATTTCTGGCTACTTACTGGAACTAAATATAGATCTGGCAATTTATTATTATTATTATTATGACTATTTTTTTTACTTTTGGCCATTGAAACCCTAACAAATAACTTCGTTTTGTACAATTTCATTCTTAACTTTTTCCTTTTGTCAAAATTTCTCAGTTTAATAAAAGGCTGCTTCAAATCTAATCTAGGGTTTGAGAGTTCAGGCTTCTAACTTCTAACCTTGAGATGTCAACAAGAGAACTTTGTGGCCTGCCCCCCACTTGTGACTTGACTCTTGTGTCCAGCCACAATGAACCTGTTGTGACCTAAAAGGAACCTTAAAAGTGGAAAAGGAAAAAGGTGGCAAACTTCATTCGGCGTTGGATGGCTACAGTAATCATGCAACGTCGTACGCTTCTTGTTTGTATTGTTTTATGTTTCAAATGCTTGCTTTCATGGAGGAGCTAATTTGTGGGCATTTGGTCTAGTGTGTTTATGATGAGCTTATTGTTTTATTAACATTGTTTTCTTGTTTTTCATGGAGCGGCTTCTAGGATCAACTATGTAGATTTGATGATGGATGGAACAAATGCTATTTAGGAGCTAACTTTGGTGCAAGAAGAAACAGAGATCCAAAGCTAAGTTTACATAAAGTTTATTATAGTTGGTTTTTAGTTTTTAGCTATTTTATTTCAGAAGCACTCATGAGAAGAATGCTTGTGTTGTGTTCTTGGGCTTCCAATTTCTTTCACAGCGTTGTAAGACTAGGGATTTAGAAATGTTCATGGACTATTAATGGAGATGATCAGAATCATAGGGGATTCGTTGAGGGGTTCTTTATGGCAATGTCTTAAGAATGGTTGAGCTTAAGCAATCTCATCCTGGGAAACAAGCTAGTTTAAATTAAGGAGGGATTTCAAGAGAGTTCCAATCTAAATTTTTGGCCTATAGTTGGGATGTTCAATGGATATGGGACTGGGTTGGGATCTTGATCTTGTGAAAGCTCCTGGGATTTTCTATTAAATGTTGGGGATGAGAGCTTGCCATTAAAAACCATGTGGTCACTCCATGAGAGTGAATTTGGAGAGATTCTGATCCACCTAAATCTTTAGCATTTTATTCTAGCAAGTAAAAAATAGTTTGTGTAAAGAATCAAGGAGTTGGAAATAATATGAGACCTTGATTCAGTTTCTTTATTTTGTATAATGCAACACACTATTTGTTTAGTAGAAATCTAGTTCCCCTTCTTTTGGCCACACTATTGCCAAAAACAAGTGAGGGGAATGAAAACTTTCTCCTAAAACAAATTAATTAAGCATACTTCTTTATCTCCATTATGTACACAAAGAATAGAGTACAAACATAATCAATCCATCCACTATGACACATCTAATCCTATTACACATGTCTAAAGCACATTATGGATTAGCACATGCTAAGTTTACTTTCATAAGCTATCATGACCTATTAGTATTGTTTCACTACAACACAAACCTTCCCATATTCATTTTTGATTTCATATAGCAAGGTTTGCTTATTGCATTCCCCCAAAAAAAAACACATTCCTTTCCCATTTACATCCCCCATGAATCTTACCAAGTCTCAACTATTCCCCATTTGATAAACTACTTGTAAAGCCCCAATTTCCACTTTTCCCTTGAAGTTCAAACAAGAGAAGAAAACCTTCATTATAAAGTTTTGCAACAATATGGATGAAAAAATTCCCTTATGCAAATTTCACAATTTTCCACATTCATGTTATGCAACTCTTGGAGTTTCCACCAAAACAAATCTTATTTCCCATTTTTAACTCCCAAATCCAAAAAAACAAAAATCAAGTCATTTCAAGTATACAAAACTTGGGGTTGTGAAACAATTTCAGGCCAACTTTCAAACTATTAATGGAATTTCCTCATTTCCAAATGTGCTTTTATTTTGAAACATCAGACTAACTTCTTGCACTCAACCCAATCCTCAACACACAATGGAAGAGTTCTCCAAAATTTCAGACCTAAACACAAGATATTGCTACCAACATCATACACAAAGAAAAAAAACATATTATCTCTAAAAGTTCAAAGGAAATGTGTTTAATTTCCCAAAGCCACAAACACACCACCATCCAACAATCCACCTATGATTAAATCCTCCTCACCATATCCTAATAATCTCCACATCATAAATCGCTTTTGACAAATAGTGCACACCCAAAGGTTGAAAATCTACCTCGTGAAGCACAAACCCATAAATACATAAAGTAGCACCATTATCCCACCATCACAAATTCTTTCTTGAAAAACAACAAACAAAAGGAAATCACATGCAATAGACAATAAACACAAACCAACAAAAAGAAAACAACATTATAGATAAGTTCAACTAAATCTTCATGTTTAACATGATCACCAATTGTCAAAAGTTTTGGTAGTTTTTACATGTCATCAACATGTGCAACCTTTCATATGTTAGGTTAAATCTTCATCCAACATATTCCAGATGTAGTTTGATGCTACAAACCAATAGCCACCAACATACCATCCATTTCCTCTTATGACAACAATGTGGATGAATGGCAACTAAGTTGACCTTGAGTCCATCTAGATAACTATCAAAGGTTGAATAGGACTTGCATAATAATTATGGACTAATTAAGACAAAAGAAAATATTTGAATTATACTTTTGGAAGGAAGATTAAAATTAATCTTTCTCCGTGATGATGTTTGTGAAGAGAATAGGGGAAGAAGGAGATCACTACTACTAATAGGATTTCAGAGATAAATAAAAGAAGAAAATCAACTTAGACATGGAAATTGTTTTGGATTTTGCTTTAGATTTTTTGTTTGAACTAATGTATGTTCATTTTGAATTAAGCAATGGAGAACAATATGAATAATAATTGTATATGTGAAATAGTAGGATTAATGTTGTAATTAGAAATGTATCAAATCTATATTTCTTTATGTCTTATGTTAGATGTAGATATTGAAGTACAAATTATATGACATGAAAATTCAATTTATGAACCACAAATTTTAGTACTTATCATTTGGTGACCATCACCAAGATGAATCTAAGAAAAGAAATCAAGATATTTACGTATTACTCACTAGTTTTTAAAAAAAATTCTTAAGAATGCATCATAAGAAGAAGTGTTTTCTTAATTTTATAGATTTATACTTATCAATTTTATATTTTAAAGTACTTAAGTGTTGTAGTTGGTGTAAGGGTTTGAATCTAAAGAAAAAATTGATCAAGTAGAAGAAGTAAAAAAGGAAAATATTGAATGAGTGGTGACTAGAAGTTTACAATGATAATTGGATCAAACTAGAATTCAATAGAATGAAACAATAGGATTGGAAGAACAACAATTTAATTGTGTGAAGAAGCAATGTAATTTTGTATGCCTAAACAGGTGTAACATACAATGGAACGCATGCCAAGAACAAAAAAACATCCTACAAGATATCAAACACTTTCTAAATAAGGTTGGAACCCTATGTTGCATTTACTAGAAGAACACAAATGTAAAACAATAAACAAAATTGTTTGCAATTAAGGGAGACACAATTGGAAGTTGATCTAAATGTTTAGAAAGATAATGAATCAAGGGCCACACTTGTGATTATGAGGCAACAAATGCAAGGAAGAATATGTAATTGAATCTATTAGCTTTTAAACACTATGAAATGCATAGATTAACACATGTACCACCTATATCTAAAGAAGGGTGGGGAAGACAAGATTTAAAATTAGAAAACAAAGGATCTAACTAGCAATTTAACTCATTGCCATACGATCAACCCTTGGAAGAATGGGAGGACAACCTAGGACAACAATGAAATTGGATAGTTGATAACATAGGTTGTAAAGGTTGTACATACTACATGAAAAGTACATGGACAAACAAGCCTATGTAATGAAAGTTGCACACTAATATCATAGACCAAAAATTCATCTAAACAAAAATCTCAATTTATATTTGTCCCAAGTCTAGATGCAATTGTGGAGATTAGCCAAAATAGGTTGTTGAACATTAAATTGTAAATGAAGGACCAACAAAGGAAAATATCAATATGGAAAACGAGTTTGGTATTAAAGAACCCATAGTGTAAATGATAGACCAAAATCCATACAAAATTGTTGTAGTTATTGCAAATAGGAAAGCCATGTGATCATTGAGGAGTTTGTTAGGCAAGGATTAATGGATCAAGTAACCATTGAAATACATAATAAATTGGGCATGGAAAAAGTGCAGCCCAAAGGAGCAACATTAAAGAACACAAGGGGGACACTTAGTGTAAAGTTTGGGATCCACATGTGTCAAATGACCAATTTTAGGGGGGTTATTAGATAATTGTCCAACCTATTTTATCATCCTATTATTATTTAATTTTCTAATACATACATATTAAAATCACCTTATATTAATTATAATTCAATATTTCAAATTATTACATACCCAATATTATAATTAAATTGATCATTTGAATAAAATGTACCTTATTTTTTAACTAATTAAATTTTAGTTTTTACCCATCAACCAATATATTGCACCCTATATTTTTATTCATGTATTTTCTACTTTTGTTTTACTAACGTCCCCCCCTTGGGTTGAAAAACCATGGGGGTAACATGAATAATTGGACGTTGAAAAACACAATATACCATGTTGATGGAAAAAAAATTCAAATCATATTCCCTTAAAAAGGGGGGGGAAAAAAAAACTCCAAGACCCCCAAAGCTTCTTTTTTTTTCATTTAGAAGCTAGTAAAAACAACTCAAAAATAACCTTAAAATCATCATTTATCAAATGGACTAAGGTTGGTGGGATTTCAACTTTTTCCTTCAATTTTAAACACATTCTTATTACAAAATATAATGCATCATTTAACAACTAGTGGCTTCAAGAATAATTTTGAACACAAGTATTCACAACTAGGAAAAATTAGTTAACAATTATTTGAGAAATTTGCCATGTAAGATGAGGATGCATTCTTCCACCAATTCTAATAAAAGTTTGAAATATTAAACTCTTCACAAGGGTGAAAACATGGTAAAATATGCCAAAAAAGTATCCCAAACAAATAATGATAGTCACGTTTATGGCATAAACATGAAAAAACCTATTCAAAACTTCTTTAATTTCATAATAAAGCAATGGTGTGTTCCATTGAGTTTATGGTTAGCTACATATAAAGTTTGAAATATTTTAGTATAAGAAAAATGGATGAAAAATATGTTCTAAATTGACTAGGTTTTCAAATTTTCAAACATACTTTTATATGAAAACTTTAGTAGATTATGACTATAATATGAAAAAATTTAAATCACATTGATACATATTAGTGCTTCATCCATTTGAAAATATAAAAAATCCAATTACAATTGTACTTTCATCATATTTTTATATTCTTGTTCAAAAGTAGGACACATACTTTCCTATGCTTGTATTTTTAAAAAGTACTTAAATGCGTATTAAAACATGCAATCTTTTAATATTATTCAATAAGTCAAAAATTTCCTCTTATTTGATCATTAAAAAATATATATTTATGAGTTCAATGTATTAAGGCTTAATTTATGGATACTTTCCATAAGAAAATCAAGTATCCCTCAATGACATACTTTACCACACTTTCACCCACAAGGCTTGTTCCATTCTTCTTTGCCTTTTCTAAATTTTATAGGCCAAGTTATACATTTTTGCAAATCTTATTGAATAGATTTAATAAAAATATACTTAAGGTTTTGAAACACTTCCTTGTTTGTTGTTGCATATTGGTAAAAGCTTTTAAAAAAACATGGTCAAAATAAGAACCTTGAAAGCTTTCTTCCAAACCCAAACTTCCACAACTCACAATAGACTTAAAAATAGTTGTCATAGCATTTGGAAATAATGCCTCATCTTTTACATAAGTAAGATTTTATTCCTCAACCTTTATTCACCTAACAATTATGTTAGATTTTTTGTTAATGCTTGACCAATAACTTTTGTTGCCTTAAACAAACTAATAGTGACGTGTTTTGGCTACTAATCAACCTCCATTTTTTTTATCACAAGAGTAAAAATGACATGTGCACCTTGAAACATTCATAAATCAAAACTTGTTGAAATATTGGATTTTGTTGATTTTGGCATAACATACTTTTGTTTTGTTTTTTCCACTAAGTTAAGCAATACTTCTTGATAATATTGTTTTCTTAAAGGAAAGACCACTTCAAGACATAAATGCAAGGCTAAACATTTTATCCAAATACTTTCCATGGACCACAAATTACATTGGCAAGTGATTTTGACAATCAAAAGGCCTAAATCTTGCCCAAAAAAAATTTGTTATACATCATCATTTTTGAAAAGATCTTTTGTAACAAAAAAATTTGAAATTCGTCGATAGACCAAATAGGTTTTTCTTTGCTGGTTGCCTCTAAACAATTTATTTTAATGGACTATTAACCTCCATAATGTTTTTTGTAATAATGGCATGGTCTACATTCACATGTTTATTAAAAGTTGTTACACCATTTGTTTTGTAATGTGAAATTGAGCCTTTTATTGCATGAGTTCTAGGATTATATGCATTGATAGGACTATTGTAATAAATAATACAACACATCATTTGAAGATTATTGTGATTAACTTCTTTGTTATTAGTAACAAAGAAAAAAACTTGATAAAATGCATTTCTACCATGAAGTTTCCATTTAATTTTTTGAACATGCAACTTTTGAAGGTTCATTTTCATTTTTTCTTTTTCTTTTTTAGGAATTCTATTGCTTTCTATTTCAAAACTAGGATAATCTTTAAACATTTCTTCCATAAGAACA
>Ga0116231_10002821_pt1 | contig 36244 bp, 32 predicted proteins | sample S1TSphgellanicum_2_FD_89695 | JGI IMG/M metagenome (GOLD analysis project Ga0116231, IMG submission 89695) | Host-associated microbial communities from peat moss isolated from Minnesota, USA - S1T2_Fd - Sphagnum magellanicum MG | ecosystem: Host-associated > Plants > Peat moss > Unclassified...
GAATTTTTCCAGCGCGGGGACCAGGACGGAGCGGACGGCGTGGTCATGCGTGGTGATCCGGATCGTCCCGGCCGGCTTATCCCGCAGCTCGCTTAAGGTGGCGATCTCGGCGGCGATTTCATCCAGCCGGGGCCCGGCGGCGCGCAGCAGACGCTCGCCCGCCTCGGTAGGCGCCACGCTGCGCGTGGTGCGGGTCAGAAGCCGCAGCCCGAGCCGCGCCTCCAACCCGCGCACCGTCTGGCTTAAAGCGGATTGTGAAACCCCCAGACCGGCCGCCGCGCGCGTAAAATTTTTCTCCCGCGCCACGGCCAGGAAAGCAACGATATCATTCAGGTCGGCCTGTCTCATTCAGTAGCCCAGCTTATAAGTTTATGCGATATTTTGCGCCTAAATTTTTGGGCTGTCACGGGTTACATCAGGCGCGCCAGGCGATGCTGGCCACTCTCATACATTGGAGACGCACATCATGGAGATCAAACGAGCGGGCGGGCAACCTTCCGGCAAAGGCCCCGCCGGCTGGTTCACCGGCACAGTGCGCATCGACCCGCTCTTCAGCCCGCCGGAGCCGGCGCGCACCGGCGGTGCCCTGGTGACGTTCGAGCCTGGCGCCCGCACCGCCTGGCATACCCACCCGCTCGGCCAGACGCTGTTGGTGACGTCCGGCTGCGGCTGGGTGCAGCGCGAGGGCGGCCCGGTTGAGGAAATCCGCCCCGGCGATGTGATCTGGTTTCCGCCCGGTGAAAAACACTGGCACGGTGCCACGGCCACCACGGCGATGAGCCATATCGCGGTGCAGGAAAAGCTGAACGGCTCGCCGGTGGACTGGCTGGAGCATGTTTCGGACGAACAATACGGCCAAGGCAAAATTTGATGCCGCACGTCATCATCAAACTGCAATCCGGACGATCGGCCGCGCAAAAAACCAGGATCGCGAACGCGGTCACGCGCGCGCTGGTGGTCAGCGCGGATTGTACCGAGGATGCGGTGTCCGTCGGTATCGAGGATGTCGAACAGAAGGACTGGGGCGAGACGGTCTATCGGCCCGATATCCTTGGAAAAACAAACACAATCTACAAACAGCCTGGCTATGATCCGGGGCTTTAGAGCGCGATGACATTCTGTGGGATCGCAAAGCGATTCCACAGAATGTCATCCGGCTCTAAATGCAAGAAAGCACTTCTTTTTTGAAAAAAAGAAGCAAAAAACTTTTGTGAGTCTGCCGATGGGGGACCGCTATGGCCGCCGCGCGCCGATCGCGTTCGGGCTGCCGGCATGGCTCATGCGGAAGCGGCCGTGAGCCCGGACGCCAGAAATCCGCCATCCGCGGCGAGCACGTGGCCGGTGATGTAGCCGGCATCATCGGAACAGAGAAACACCACCGCGCCGGCCATTTCATCCGGGGCGGCATAGCGCCGCATCGGGGTTTGCTCGATCCAGCGCTCCCGGATCTGCGAGCTATGCATTTGCGCCACCAGCGGGGTATCGACCGGGCCGGGCGCCAATACGTTCACCCGGATGTTATATTGCGCGAGATCAACCGCCATCACGCGGCTCAACAGCACGACCCCGCCTTTCGAGGCGCCATAGGCGGAGCGGCCAACATTGCCGGTCATGCCGGAGACGCTGGCGATGTTGACGATCACCCCGCCGCCGGCACGGCGCATGGCATGGGCGGCAGCCTGGCCGATGATGAAGCTGCCGCGCAGATTGACCGCGATGATCCGGTCGAACACCGCGAGCGGCGTATCCAAAAACGGAATGTCCTTGCCGATGCCGGCACTGTTCACCACGCAATCGAGCCGGCCGTAACGCGCAGTGACGGCGCCGACCAGCCGCGCCACGCTGGCCTCATCGGCCACGTCAACCTGGAACGGCAGCAGAGTCCCCTCCCCCAGCGTGACCGCGTCCGCGGTAAGGTCGGCGGCGATGACAATGGCACCCTCCGCCGCCATGCGCCGGGCGATCGCCTCGCCAATGCCTGAGAGCCCGCCGGTCACGATCGCGATTTTGCCCTGCAGCTTTCCGCTCATATCATTTTCCTCCGGTAAATCCTGTGGAGAGCCAGGGAATCGCGGCGACCAGGATCAAGCCCGCCATCAACGCCCCCATATAGGGCCAGATTTTCTTCATGGCGGCATCGGTATTGACCCTGCCGATCGCGCAGGCGGCGTAATACCCGACGCCGAATGGCGGCGAAAACAGCCCCACGCCCATCGCCAGCACCACGACGATCGCATAATGCACCTGGTCGATGCCCTCGGCCTGAGCGATCGGGAATAATAGCGGGCCAAACAGCACGATGGCGGGAATGCCCTCCAGCACCGATCCCAATATGGCGAAGGCGATGATGGAGATCGCCATGAAACCGGGGGCACCTCCGGAGATCGCCTCCATGGCGGCGGCGAGATCAGCCGAAAAGCCGGACTGCGTCAGCGCCCAGCCCATCGCGCTGGCGGCCCCGATGATGAACAGAATGGCGCCGGAGAGCGAGGCGGTATCGAGCAGCATCGGGTAGATCCGCCGCCAATCAAAGCGCCGGTAGATCAGCAGCCCGCTGAGCACGGCATAGCTGATGCCGATGGTGGAAACCTCGGTGGCGGTCGCCACACCTTCGATCACCGCGGTGCGGATCAGGAATGGCAGAACCAGCGCCGGCAGCGCAATGACGAAGCTGCGGCCGATGATTTTGGCCGATGGGCGGCGCACGCCCTCCAGCCTCTCGCCGCCGGAACGCGCCCGCGCGATCAACGCCAGGGCCAATGCCAGGACCGCGGCCGGCAACAGCCCGCCCGCGAACAGCGCCGCGATTGAGACCCCGGTGGCCGAGCCGATCGCGATCAGCACGATCGAGGGCGGCACCGTCTCGCTCATCGCCGCCGCGGTGGCCAGCAGGGATACCATTTCCCCATCATCCAGCCCGCGTTTTTTCATCTCGGGGAACAGCACCGGGGCGACCGCCGCCATATCCGCCGCCTTGGAGCCGGAAATGCCGGCCACCAGATAGATCGCGCCGAGCAGCACATAGCTCAGCCCGCCGCGCACATGGCCGAGCAGCGACGCCAGAAAGGTCACCATGGCCTTTGCCATCCCGGTCATTTCGATCAACGCGCCCAGGAACACGAAAAGCGGAACCGCCAGTAGAATGAGCGAGCTCATGCCCTGGTCCATCGCGCCCAGCATGGCGCTTGGCGGGGCCGCCTTGGTGGTGAGCAGATACGCCATCGTCGCCAGCCCGAACGCGAAGCCGACCGGCACGCCGGCCAGCACGCAGCCCAGCAGCAGCCCGAAGAAAAAGAACAGCAAATTCCAATTGCCGATATTTTGCAGCGGCACCGCGAACAGCCAGAGCAGCGCGCCAAACAGCGCCAGCACGGCGCCGGTGATCGCGAGCTCCCGCCAACTGCGGCGCGCGGCCTGCAGCACGCAGAAGATGAGCATCAATGCCGCACCGGTGGGCAGAGCGGCGGTACGCAGGACATCCGACAGCCCGAGCGCCGGCGAGGTAATGACCTCCTGCTGCTGGGCGTATTGCGTTGCGCCAGGCAGCAGCAGCAGCAGGAACAGCCCAACCGCGCCGGTCGCGATCGCCTGCGCCAGGCCCGCATGGCGGGCCGGCAGCATGTTGACCAGCGCCGTCATGCGCATGTGCTGACCGCGTTGCAGCGCAATCACCGCGCCCAGCATGGCCAGCCATAAAAACAATATTCCCGCCAGCTCATCGGACCATACCAGCGGCGCGTTCAGCACGAAGCGGGCAAACACCCCGGCCGAGAGAATGCCGATCTCGGCCAGCACCAGGATCGCGGCCGGCAATTCCACCATCCGGCGGAACCAAATCTCGGCCCGCGCCAAAGCGCGGCTGAGCGGCGCCGCCGTGACCATTTGGCCAGGCAGCGCCGGTATCACCTTCACGCCAAGGTTCCGGTGTAGTCTTCCAGCGTGCTCCAGGCGGCGTCGCCGAATTTTGCCTTCCACGTGGCGTAGAAGCCGGCACTCGCCAGCTTCGCGCGGAACGGTGCCGGCGTGGTGTTGTTGAACACCAGACCATGGCCCTTCAGGCTGGCCTGCAACCCGCTGGTGAGTTTCGCCACCTCGACCCGCTGTTCCAGCGCCGCGCGGGCAAATTCCCGCTTGGCGATCTCCTGAATGTCAGCCGGCAGCGCGTTGAACGCGGCGGGGTTGGCGAGCAGCCAGAAGCCATCCCACATATGGTTGGTCATCGAACAATATTTCTGCACTTCATAGAGCTTGGCGGTGGAAATGATCGCCAGCGGATTTTCCTGCGCGTCCACCAGATGGGTTTGCAGCGCGGTATAAACCTCATTGAAACTCACCGTGGTCGGAGATGCGCCGAAATCGGTGAACATCGAGGTCCAAAGTGAAGCGGGCGGGACACGGATGCGCAGGTCTGCCAAGTCATCCGGTGTCTGAATCGGATGGGTGCTGGTGGTGATCTGCCGGAAACCGTTATCATAGATTTTATCGAACACGACCAGACCGGCCTTGTTGATCGCACCGCGGACCAGAGCGCCGAGCTTGCCGTCCATCGCGGCGAAGGCCTGCGCCTCGCTGCCGAAGGCGAATCCCACGCCGTTGATCGCCGCCATCGGCACCAAGGTGGAGAGGATCAGCGGTGACAGGGTGAAAAACTGGATCGCGCCGGAGCGCACCTGGTTCAGCATGACCGGATCGGTACCGAGCTGGCTTGAGGGGAACAGCGTAATGTCCAGCGCGCCATTGGTGGCCGCCTTGATGCGGGCGATGGCGGCGGCATTGCTGGTGTTCAACGGATGCGCCGGCGGCAGATTGGTTGCAAATTTATACCGGAAACCGGCGGCGTTTGCGCCGCGTGCGTTGATCGCAACAAGCGGTAGCGCGGACGCGCCCGCGATCAGGCCGCGGCGGGAGATATTTTTCATGGACGGGTTCCTTTTTTCCTTGAGTCTCTTGTTTTGGTCTTACGGGGCGGGCTGATGATCGTTCGTCTTAAACCTCTCTTCCGCAATTTTAGAAGGGCTTGTCAAATTCCCGCGAAAGAATCTTTCAAACGTTCCATGATACGGACCAGATTATAATTTCAACGCTCCTTTTATCATGACCCTCATAAAACATAGACAAAACCTTATGTAAAGCTTACGATGACTTCCAAATAAGGTCCACATGTTGGATCGGTCCTTGCCTTGGATCGGTCTTTAGGCTGGATCGGTCTATATATCGGTCTATATGTTGGATGGATCGTGCATTTTAGGGGCGCCGCTTGGCCAAGGAAGATAGCACCGGAACGCAGAGCCTGGAACGCGCGCTCGATCTGTTGCGGATCGTCGCCGGCCGGGCCGGGCGGGGCATCCGGCTGGCGGACGCGGTTGAACAATCCCGCCTTGCCAAGCCCACGGTCCATCGTCTGCTGCAGGCGCTTGAGCGCCAGGGCTTTGTAACCCATGACTCCGCGGCGAAATTATACCATCTCGGGCCCGAGGCCTTCGTGATCGGCACCTTGGCGAATGAGCGTTTTGGGATCCAGCGCGCCGCACTGCCTTGCCTCTCCCGCCTGGCGGCCGCCTCGGAGGATAGCTGTTTTCTGACCGTCCGGCGCGACTGGCACGCGGTGTGCCTGCACCGCGAGGAAGGCGCGTTTCCGATCCGCTCGCATGTCCTGCAGGCGGGGGATCGCCACCCGTTGGGCGTCGGCGCCGGCAGCCTCGCGATCCTGTCCGCCCTGCCGGCGGCGGAGATCGAGGACGTGATCAGCCATATCACGCCGGAGCTTGACGCACGCTACCCGGGCTTCACGCCGGACCTGCTGCGCGCGCAGGTGGAGCGCACGCAGATGACCGGTTTTGCCTTGAATCCCGGCTGGCTGAACGCCGGCAGTTGGGGTGTCGGCGTCGCCGTGCTGAACCATGAAGGACAATGCGAGGGCGCGCTGTCGATTGCGGCGATTGAGAGCCGGATCGCGCCGCCGCGCTGCGCGCAATTGGCCGCCTTGCTGCAGAGCGAGGCGCAGCTACTGGCCGGGCGGCTGGAGCGGCCGGCCGGCGCCACAGGTTTCGCCGCGCGCGCCCGCCGCCAGGCTCTGGCATAATGGCGCAAATGCACATTCCACAAAAAACTCAGGGAAGGACAATGAAACAATGACGGAAGCCTGCATCACCGGCTGGGCGCACTCAGCCTTCGGAAAATCCGAGCAACCCGATGTTGAAGGATTGATTGCGGAGGTTGCCGGGGCGGCGATCGCCGATGCCGGGATCGACCCGGCCGATATTTCGGCGGTGTTCGTCGGCAATTTCAATAACGGCTTCAGCCGGCAGGATTTTCCGGCCTCGCTGCCGATGCAGGCGGTGCCGGAGCTGCGCTTCAAGCCGGCCACGCGCTATGAGAATGCCTGCGCCTCCGGCTCCGCCGCGGTCTATGCCGCGCGGGATTTTATCGCCGCCGGCCGCGGCAAATTCGCGCTGGTCATCGGCGCGGAAAAAATGACCGGGCTGCCCAATGCGGTGGTTGGCGATAATCTGCTCGGCGCCTGCTACCGGCGCGAGGAGGGGGATATTCCGGGCGGCTTTGCCGGCGTGTTCGGGCGCATCACCGAGAGCTATTTCCAGCGCTTCGGCGACCAGTCGGACGCGCTGGCCGCGATCGCGGCCAAGAATCACCGCAACGGCGTGGATAATCCCTACGCGCAGATGCGGCGCGACCTCGGCTATGAATTTTGCCGCAATGCGAGCGATAAAAATCCCTATGTGGCCGGGCCCCTGAAGCGCACCGATTGCTCGCTGGTGAGTGATGGCGCTGCCGCCTTGGTGATGACGGACGAAGCCACCGCGCGCGAGATGGCCAAGGCCGTGCGCTTCCGCGCCGCCGTGCAGGTGAATGATTTTCTGCCGCTCTCCCGGCGGGACCCGACGCGGTTTGACGGCGGTGCCGCGGCCTGGGCGCAAGCGCTTGAGCGCGCCGGGCTGGGATTGATGGACCTCTCCTTCATCGAAACCCATGATTGTTTCACCATCGCCGAACTGATCGAGTATGAGGCGATGGGCCTCGCCCCGCATGGCCAGGGCGCGCAGGTGGTCAAGGACGGGTTGACCGCGCCGGATGGCAAGCTGCCGGTCAACCGCTCCGGCGGGCTGAAGGCCAAGGGCCATCCGGTTGGCGCCACCGGGGTGTCTATGCATGTCATCGCCGCCATGCAACTGACCGGCCAAGCCGGCGCGATGCAGCTTGCCCGCGCCGATTTTGCCGGCATTTTCAATATGGGCGGCGCCGCGGTCGCGAATTACGTGTCGATTCTGGAGCGGCTGGCATGACCCTGCCGATCTCGCGCCGCGTGATGAATCTCGCGCATTTTCTCACCCAGGCGGCGCGGCGCCATGGCGATCAGCCCGGCTTCGTCTGGGGCGGGCTGTGCCTGAGCTGGGGCGAGCTGAACCGCCGCGTCGATGCGATGGCCGCGGCGCTGGCGGCGCGCGGCGTCGGCAAAGGTGCGCGGGTGCTGGTGCAGTCCAAAAACTGCAACCAGATGTTTGAATCCATGTTCGTCTGCTTCCGGCTGGGCGCGGTGTGGGTGCCGGCGAATTACCGGCAGACGCCCGATGAGGTGGCGTATCTGGCGCAAGCCTCCGGCGCCTCGGTGATGATCTGCCAGAATGTATTTCCCGCCCATGCCGCCGCGGCCCTGGCCGCGGCCCCGGCTTTGGCGCATGTCATCGCCATCGGCGAGGCCAGCTTTGGCGAGGCGTATGACAGCCTGGTGAGCGCCTATGACGGCGCAACGCCGCCGGTGGCCGATGTGGAATATGACACGCCGTGCTGGTTCTTTTTCACCTCCGGGACCACCGGGCGGCCGAAGGCCGCTGTGCTCACCCATGGCCAGATGGGCTTCGTGGTCACAAATCACCTGTGCGATCTGATGCCTGGGATGACCCATGAAGACGCCTCGCTGGTGGTGGCGCCGTTGTCGCACGGAGCTGGCATCCACCAGCTCGTGCAGGTCGCGCGCGCGGTCAAAACCGTGCTGCCGGCCAGCGACCGGCTGGAGCCCGAGGAGGTCTGGTCGCTGGTGGAACGCTGGCGGATCACCAACATGTTCACGGTGCCGACGATCGTGAAATTGCTGACCGAACACCCGGCCGTGGATGCCCATGACCATTCGTCATTGCGCTATGTGATCTATGCCGGCGCGCCGATGTACCGGGCGGACCAAAAACATGCCTTGCGCAAACTGGGGCCGGTGCTGGTGCAGTATTTCGGGCTGGGCGAGGTCACCGGCAATATCACCGTGCTGCCGCCGGCTTTGCACCGCGTGGAGGACGATCCTGATGCCCGCATCGGGACTTGCGGGTTTGAGCGCACCGGCGTGCAGATCTCCATTCAAGACGATTCCGGGCGCGAGCTCGGCCCGGGTGAGACCGGCGAGATTTGCGTTTGCGGCCTGGCGGTGTTTGCCGGCTACCATGACAACCCGGAAGCCAACGCCAAGGCGTTCCGCAACGGCTGGTTCCGTACCGGCGATCTCGGCCATCTGGACGGGCAAGGCTTCTTGTTCATCACCGGGCGCGCTTCGGACATGTATATCTCCGGCGGGTCGAACGTGTATCCGCGCGAGATCGAGGAAAAACTGCTCAGCCACCCCGCGCTGGCGGAAATCGCCGTGCTCGGCGTGCCGGACCCGGTTTGGGGGGAAATCGGCATCGCCGTCGCCGTGCTGAGGCCGGGGGCGTCGCTCGGCGAAGCCGAGCTGCTGGCCTGGCTGGAGCCAAAGCTGGCGCGCTACAAGCTGCCCCGGCGGATCATTTTCTGGGACAGCCTGCCAAAATCCGCTTACGGCAAAATCACCAAAAAACTTGTGCGCGACGAGCTTTTCGCCCGCGGCGCGCTGGCGCCGGCGGCCGAACCCGCAGCGGTGGCGGCGGCGTGAGCGCGCTGGGCGCCGCCTTGCGCCGCCAGCCCCATCCCGGTGCGGCACGCGCCGAGCGTGTCACCACCGCACTTGCCGCCGCGCCGCTTCGTGCCATGCTCTGGCTGCCGGAGGGGCTGACATTGCATGACGCCCTGACCCAGGCCTTTGCCGCGCGCGGCGCGCGGACCGGCGCCTTTCACCTGCTGGGTGGCACGCTCGCGGTCGCGGCCTATCATGTCGCGGTGCCGCATGCCGGCAGCCAGCGCGCGGTTGAATATGGCGAAGCGAACCTGATTGAGGGTGGCGCGCGCATTGTCCGGGCCACCGGCTCGTTCGGTGAGCGGGTTGGCGGCGGGCCCTTGCTGCATATTCACGCCAGCCTGTCGGACGCCGCCGGGCGCGGCCATGGCGGCCATATCAACCCGGAGCTGTGCGTGGTGGGTGCTGGCGGCGTGCGCGCCATTTTGATGCTGGCGGTGGGGTTTCATCAGGTCGCCGACGAGGAGACCGGATTTTCGCTGTTTTTTCCCAACCAGGGGGTGCCGCATCATGCCTGACGCGCAGCTGCTCGACATCGCCACCGGCCGGCTCGCGGCGGTGCGTCTTGGCCCGAATGAGGATCTTACGCTGGGTCTTAAAAAGGCAGCGGCGGCGCTTGGCTTCCGGCGCGCTTTGGTGCGCAGCGGTCTGGGAAGCCTGTTGGACGCCGCCTTGCAGACCGGGACCACGGCAACGCACCGGCTGCGCGGCCCGGCGATCGAAATTTTATCAATGTCCGGTGAAATCGCGCTTGAGGGCACCGAAGCCGCGGGCATCTCCGGCGTGGTCGGGGACACAAATGGCGCGATCTGGGCGGGATTGTTTCTGGTTGGCGAAAATCCGGTCTGTGTGACGGTCGAGGCTGTGCTGGAAGAGATTTTGGACAGACCAGCGGATTTATTGGCGCGTGGCCGCGCCACGAGCCCCAGGCGCGATACCAGCCGCCTCTGAAGCCGAGGCATCATCAAAGGCGGTTGGCATGACTCATATTTTGGCGAGCAAGTTTATCCGTTCAAGCCATTCCCACACGATCTCCGCCAGCATCGCGGCATTGCGATCCATCATCAAAAAATGCGAATTGCCGGAAATCCCCCGGGCTGGCAGGTCGATCTCCTCGGCCACGCCGCCCGCATCGCGCTGGCGCTGCAAATAATCCGCGACCCGTCCGCGATATTGCCGCCATAACGCGGATTCCGAGAAATGATCACCCCAGAGCGCCAAAATCGGCGGCAAAGCTGGCATCTCCGCCGCCGAAGGCGGCGCGCCGGATGGCTCCAGCAGCACCAGGGCCCGCACGCGCTCCGAGTCGTTGGCCGCGGCCTGCAGGGCAAAGCCGCAGCCTTGGCTATGCGCCACCACAACGCAGCGACCGAGCCGCTGCAGCAAGGCCGCATAGGCCGCGAGCGTCATCGCCTCGTGGCCGCTCCAGCGCGGCACAAATTGCGCCGCGAACTGGTCAAACGCGGCGACCGGAAATTGCGTCCCCGCAAATGCCACGCGCCGCTCCGGCGCGCTGGCATAGCCCTCCGCCGGCCCGATCCGGAATTGCGACCATGCCTCGTTCTTGGTGCGGAATAACGGGGCCTCGGCATAGATCTCGGGATAACGGCTGAACGACGCCCGGCCGCGCTCCACCGCGTCGCTCACACAGACATCGAAGCCCCGGCGCAGAAACAAACCCATCCAGCCCGGCCGGCCATCCGGCGTGGTCTCCCAGCAGGCGCCGCTCATGCCCCCGCCATGCCAGAACGCCACCGGCACCGGATAGGCCGGCCGGTGCAGCCGGAAATATTGCGCATAGAGCTGGCCGGTGACGTAATCGCCGTTCGGGTTCACCGCCCGCGCCGGGCCGCCCTGCGCCATGCGCCGCTGCGTCACCGGCAGGCCGCCAAGCGTGACGGCGCGGCCGCCGACGAAAAAACTCTCAATATCCGCAAGCGCGACGGCGCCGCCCTCCACCACTACGCCGGCGCCCGGTCCGGCGCCTTGCGCAAAAACGGCTGCAGCACGCCAAAGCAGACCGCCGCGATCACCAGCGCCACGATCATGAAGATGAACCCGCCAGAGAAGGAGCCGGTATGTGAGACGATCAGCCCCACCACGATCGGCGCAAAGAATCCCCCGATCTGGCCACCGCAATTCACGAAGCCTGAGAACGCGCCGCGCGCTGCATCGGGTGTCAGGTCGAGCGCAATGCCCCAGACCGGCCCGAAACCGCCATACAGGAAAAACGCCGCCGCCGATAAACCGGCGATGCTGCCCACCGGTGTTGCCGCATTATAGGTCGCAAACAGCCCGAGCCCGGCCGCCAGATAGCCGATGCCGACGAGCCATGCCCGCCGCCGGTATAGCGGCCCGCTGCCCAGCCAGCCGAACACCAGCATCCCGAGAAAGCCGAAAAAATACGGGATTGAGGCGGCAATGCCGAGATGTTTGAGGTCGATATGCCGGGCGATGCTGAGATAGCTCGGCATCCATCCGAGATACCCCCAGAACGCAATATTGAAGGCCATGTATGCAAAAAACAACAACCAACTGGTCTTCAGCCGGATCACGTCGCGCCAGCCGGATGGCCGCCCCTGGGGGGTGAGGATCGCGGTGTTCACCACATCGGCGGGATCGCCCTTCGGCAGCGCGAAATAAAGCAGCAATGCCACCAGCAACGCCGGAATCACGAACAGAAAGAACATCCCATGCCAGCCGACCAGGCCCAGCGACCAGGCGGCCAGCGGTGCCACGAAGGCCGGCCCGAGCGCCAGCGCGGTCAGATACAGGCCGTTCGCCGCGGCGCGCTCCTCGGAGGTGAAATAATCCCCCACCAGCTTGAAGCTCGGCCCGTTCGAGGCGCCTTCGCTCACCCCGAACAAAACCCGCGCGGCGATCAACGACGCCATTGAGCGCGCGAACCCGGTCATGCCGGTAAAGAAAGCCCAGGCCAGCGCCGAGCCGATGAGCACTTTCTTCGAGCCCAGCCGGTCGCCCAGCGCCCCGCCGGGGATCTGCATGATCGCGTAACCCAGGGTGAAGGCGGCCAGCACGAAGCCAAAGCCGCTCGGGCTGATATGCAGGTCCTTCATCATCGTCGGCCCCGCGATCGAGATGTTGATCCGGTCGAGGTAATTCACCAACTGCATCAGCCAGATCAGCCCCAATACGCGGTATTTGGTTTGCATGCCGTCCCCCCGGATCGCCGCCACAAAATTTTACGATCGATATGGGGCAGCGTTTCCGGATTATCAAATCTTGCGCCGGCGCAGAGCCCGGCCGCGAAGGTGCGGCGCTACCCAGGAAACACCCTTGCGGCCGGCAAACAGAGCCGATTTATCGGGATCCCAGGATGGCTATGTCTGATCGGCGGGCCGTGATCCTGCTTCGCAGGTCTGAATATCAACTAATACCAACGGTCATAAATAATGACCGTCGGTATAAGCCATTTTTTGGCGCGTGGCCGCCCCATCAGCCCCACGCGCGATACCAACCGGCCTTGAAGATTAAGTCATCTTCAAGGCCGGTTGGTATAAATCGCGAAGCGCCGGGACTTATATATGCTGTAGAAATGACCGGCTGGGCGGCTAAAATATTGAAAACATTGGCGTCCCGTAGGGGATTCGAACCCCTGTTACCGCCGTGAGAGGGCAGCGTCCTAGGCCTCTAGACGAACGGGACCGTGTGCCGGTTGGCTACGACTTGGGGCACGCGCCGTCAAGCCGGGGCGGCGTCTTGGATGAAAAATCCGGCGCTCACACGGCCCTGCCAGCTCTCGGCGCGTAAATGCCCGGCCAGATGCAAAGGCGCGCCGCCGGCGCGGCTCAGCGCATCCGCCAGCGGGCCCTCCTTGGCGCGGAACAGCAGCGCCTTCAGCCGGCCGCCGCCCTCGCCCTCCAGCAGCGCGCGGATGGTGCCGCCATCCTTGCCGATCCGGTCGGATTTTACCACGCGTGCGCGCGGCAGCACGAAGAGCGGCTCGGCATTGCCGGTGCCAAACGGCCCCAGCCGCCCCACCAGCTGCGCCAAGGCGGCGTCCGCCGCCGCCACCGCCAGCACGCCCTCAACCGCGAGCGGCGCCACAGCCGGCGCCGGCGCGCCGGCCAGCCTTGCCTCCAGAAACGCGTGCAATTGGCCGAGCCCAGCCTCCGGCAGCGAGAACCCCGCCGCCATCGGGTGCCCGCCGCCGGTGGTCAGCAACCCGCTCTGCCGCGCGGCGATGATCGCCGCCCCCAGGTCAACCCCCGGAACCGACCGGCCCGAACCCTTGGCGATGCCCTCGGTAATCCCCGCCACCAGCGCCGGCCGGTTGAACCGCTCCTTGACACGGCCTGCCACAATGCCGACCACCCCCTGGTGCCACCCCGCTTGCGCCAGCAGCAGCACATGATGCCCGGTCTCGGCCTGTGCCTCGGCCTCGCTCATCGCGGCGCCCAGAATCGCCGCCTCCACCGCCTGGCGCTGGCGGTTCACCTCATCCAGCGTCATCGCGAGCTGCATCGCCTCATCCGCGTCCTGCGCCAGCAGCAGCCGCACCCCCATATCCGCCTCGGCGATCCGGCCGGAGGCGTTGATGCGCGGGCCGAGCGCCCAGCCGCAATTCATCGCATTCGGCGGCTCGCTCAGCTTGGCGACCTCCAGTAGCGCCGCAATGCCCGGCCGGGCGCGCCTGGCCATCACCCGCAGCCCCTGCGCCACCAGCGCGCGGTTGAGCCCGGTGAGCGGCATCACGTCGCAAATCGTCGCCAGCGCCACCAAATCCAGATAGGCCAGCAAATCCGGCGGCCCGGTTTGGGCGAAAAACCCACGCCGCCGCAGCTCCCGCAGCAGGGCAACACAGGTGAGGAACGCGACGCCGGTGGCGCATAGCCCGTGCAGCCCGGAGGTGCATTCCAGCCGGTTGGGGTTGACAGTGGCGCGGATCGCGGCCGCCGGCCCCTCCGCCTTGTGGTGGTCCAGCACGATAATATCCGCCATGTTATGCAGCGGGGCGAACGCCTCATGCGCGCCGGTGCCGCAATCCACGCAGACCAGCAGGCCGGCGCCGCGCTCAGCGAGCCCGCGCAGCGCCGCCGCGTTCGGGCCATAGCCCTCCAGCATGCGGTCCGGCACGTGGTAATCCACCGTACAGCCAAGCCCGCGCAGCACGCTTACCATAAGTGCCGCGCTGCACGCGCCATCCACGTCATAATCCCCGAACACGCCGACACGCTCGGCCTTGACCACCGCATCCGCCAGCCGCACCGCCGCCGCATCCATATCAATCAGGCAGGACGGGTCCGGCAGCATCGCCCGCAGGCTGGGCTCCAGAAACCCAGCGGCGTCCGCGGCCGTCAGCCCCCGCGCGGCGAGCAACCTGCCCATCAGCTCCGGCACACCCAGCGCCTGGGCAATCCCCTCCGCCACCCGCGCCTCCGCCGCCGGGCGCCAAACCCAGGCGCGCCCGGTAAGGCTATGCTGCACGCCAAACGCATGGTCGATGGTCATTCGCTGGTTGAAGCGCGCGGGGCGAGTCGGGGCAAGGAAGCGCTGCTTTTTTGAAAAAAAGAAGCAAAAAATTTTTGGTTCCTCCGTGGCGGTGCTGGCTGTGCGGCTATCGCTTAGAGGAATAGGTTTAAGATAGACTCCGAGCAATTCTGTAAAAGTCGGCGCAATTTTTTCAAAGGAAGAGAACTATGCCGTTCAAAATATTATCAGATTTTAGTCCTAACCATAGAGAAGAAACTGAAAAATACAGGCGCGGCCTTTACGTCATGAAGTCGAGTTACCGTCTAAATCTGCGAGGTAAAAAGCTCTATCGATCAGGAGCAGTTGGGATAGCCCGAGGTGGAAACGGTGCCAATCAACAGACTATTTTTAAAAGGTTACAGCAAGTAAAACAAGGAGCGAAGCAGTTCGGACCATGGACAATACTTATTTTCTGCGGCTTCGATGAAACATGGGAGCACGACTTGAGATGTGCAGAAGTCTACCTTCAGGGCGAACTTTATAAAGAGTACCTCTTTGTAGGAAATTCAAAATTTATTGCCTGTGGAAATGCCGATGTCCTTACGTTTTCGAAGAAGATAATGACAACACTTTGTAGAAATCCAAATAATATCAATCGTGTACTGCTTCCAGAGAGCCGCTCCCGTTAATTTTTTGCGGAGCTGTTCTTAAAAAAGCGGCCGCTTGCTTACTGAATCAGCTCAAAATGCATCGTCGCGTCCACCGTGATGTGATCCGCCTTGGTGCCAGGTGGGAACGGCGGGAGCTGGTTTTGTGCGAAGAGCTGGTACCAGGCCTGGTCAAGGAATGGCGAGCCGGAACTGTCCAGCAGATGGACGGCGGTGACGTTGCCAGTACGGTCCACAGTGAACTCGACCTGCACACTGCCCTGCTGGCCTTGCTCGGCGGCGGCTTGCGGGTAGTATTTATGGTCGTTTACCCATTTGTTGAGCGCCGCCTCCCAATCAGCGCCGATATGGCCTTTGATGGTGAGCTCCGGGGCGTTCACGGCATCGCTGTCGGATTGCGGGAGGCTGAGGCTGAGTGCCGGTTTGGCATTTGGCATAGGCGGGCTGGGCGGCTCCGGGCTGCCATAGGACATGCCGTTCAGCATCACGTAGTTTTGCGGCGCCGGCGGGCGTGGTGCCGGGCGCGGCGGGGCTGGCTGCGGCGGTGCTGGCTGCGGAATGCTTTGCAGATCCGCGAACGGCATTGGCGGCATGTTGAGGTTAACCTCCGGCTGCTGTGCCGCGGGCGGTGGCGGCGGGGCGGCCGGCGGCGGGGCGGCGGCCGCCTGCGTGGGGCCCTGGCGCTGCGCCTGCGGGGCGGCGGTTTGCGCGGCGCCGCCATTGTCGAACACCACCGCGATGCCGGGCGGGCTTTCTTGTTCCGGCAGCGGGCGGTGGCGCAGCAGCAGCCAAAAAGCCGCGATCACCGCGGCATGCAAAAGCGCCGCCGCGGCCCATGCCCAGGGCCGCCAGCGGCGCGATTTTGTCGAGACCGCGAGCCGCTCGCTCGCGGCCAGCTCGGCCAGGCTTGGACTCAGTGCGGTGTCAGTAGCCGGGGCGGACGAAAACGACAGGCGGTGGGCTGTAATAATAGGGCGGCGGCGGCGGGGCCGCATAGACCACCGGCGCCGGAGGCTGTTGAATCGTCTCACCATTTCCGACCATGCACTGCGCATACGCCACGTCATAGCGGCCCTGGAGAGAATCCGCAGCACCTTGCGTGTTATTTCCCGCAACCGCAGCGCCGCCCGCCAACCCGGCCCCGGCGCCGATCGCGGCACCCGCGCCGACATTACCGCCGAGCGAGCCGAGTGCGGCACCGGCGGCGGCGCCGATCAGCGTGCCGGCCACCGCGGTCGAGGTCGCGTTATTCTGCGCGTTCGCCGCCACCTGGCCGGCATCGGCGATTTTGCTCTGCGCGTAATTGCGGCAGTAATTATCATCCTGCTGAAACTGCGCAAAACTCTTGCCCTGGCCGGGCATCGCAACAATGCTCGGCCCGCTCGGCGGCGCCACGGTGCAGGCGCCCAGCGCCAGCACGCCGGCCAGCGCGATCCCGCAGCCAAATTTTGATCTCAGTGACGACATTGGAGAACTCCTGCACAATCCTAGTGCGTTGAACTTGGCCCCGATGTAGGCGCGCTCTGCGCTTTCAACAACTCACGCAAGCGTGCGCTTACAATTCGTATCGATCGGAAATTTGCTGGATAATTAAGGCGAAAACGCGAAGGAAGTGGGGCGGAAAAGCGGTCGCTTTTTTGAAAAAAAGCTCCGCAAAAAACTTTTGATTAATTTCGGCTACGGCGGTCCCACCGGCACCGCCATACAGGAATCAAAAGTTTTTTGCTTCTTTTTTTTAAAAAAGAAGCGCTTTCTTTCCCCCTAGCTCTTACCCTCAAAAAAATCCTTCACTTTGGCAAAAAACCCGGCATGCTCGGGGCTGCCGGTGCTGTGGCCCTGCGCTTCGGCCTCAAACTCCTCCAGCAGCTCGCGCTGGCGGCGGGTGAGGTTTTGCGGGGTTTCCACCGCGACCTGGATATACATATCGCCGCGCTGCACGCTGCGCAGCACGGAAAACCCCTTGCCGCGCAGCCGGAACTGGTCGCCGGTTTGCGTGCCGGCGGGGATTTTCACCTTCGCCGCCGTGCCGTCGATCGCCGGCACCTCGATCTCGCCGCCCAGAGATGCCTGGGTCATGCGCAAAGGCACCCGGCAGAAAATATTCGCGCCGTCGCGCTGGAAAATCGCGTGCGGCCGCACCGCGACATGCACGTAGAGATCGCCTGGCGCGGAGCCCCTGCCGCCGGCCTCGCCCTCGCCCGAGAGCCGGATGCGCGTGCCATCCTCCACCCCGGCCGGGATCTGCACGGCGAGAGTCTTGTCACGCGGCACCGTGCCCGCACCGGCGCAGACCCGGCACGGGTTGCGCACCACGCGGCCGGAGCCGCCGCAGGTTGGGCAGGTGCGCTCGACCAGGAAAAACCCCTGCTGTGCGCGCACGCGCCCGGCCCCGCCGCAGGTGCCGCAACTATCCGCGCCGGCGTTTTTGTCAGCAGAACCGGTACCCGTGCAGGCATCGCACACCACCCTGGTCGCCACCCGCACATTGGTCTTAATCCCGGTGAACGCATCCGTGAGATCGATCTCGACAGAGGCGCGAATATCCGCCCCGGTCTGCGCCCGCTCACCGCCGCCGCGCCGGCCACCGCCGAACATCTGCTCAAAAATATCGCCAAGCCCGCCCTCGAACCCAAACCCGGCGCCACCAGGCTGCGGCCCGCCATTCTCAAACGCGGCATGCCCGTAACGGTCATAGGCGGAGCGCTTCTGGTCGTCCTTCAGCACGTCATAGGCCTCGTTCAACTCCTTGAACTTGGCCTCGGCCTTGGCATCCCCTGGGTTGCGGTCAGGGTGGTACTGCATCGCCAGCCGGCGATACGCCTTCTTCATCTCTTCCGCGCTGGCGCCGCGCTCAACCCCCAGCGTGGCGTAGTAATCCTGCTTTGCCATGGCGGCACTTTGTTCCTTCATCGCTTGCGCGGGGATTGGGCGAAGCAAGCGGTTCTTTTTTTGAAAAAAAAAGAACCAAAAAACTTTTGATTCCACTAGGTCAGTGCGGTCCAACCAGCACCGCTCTTGTGTAAACAAAAGTTTTTTGCGGAGCTTTTTTTTAAAAAAGCGACCGCTTACTTACCCTAAAACCGCAAAATCCCGGGGCTCATCGCCCCGGGACCCTTGTTATCAGCACTTACCCTGTCAGGCGGATTTTTTCTTGTCGTCGACCTCTTCGAAGTCGGCGTCCACGATTTTCTCGCCATTCGGCCCGGCTTCCGGCTGGGCGGCACCGGCTTGCGCCTGAGCCGCCTCGGCCTGCGCCTTGTACATCGCCTCGCCGAGCTTCATGGCCGATTGCGAGAGCTGCTCGCCGGCCTGCTTGATCGCCTCGGCATTGCCGCTTTCAAGCGCGCTCTTGGCGGCCGCCACCGCCGCCTCGGCCTCGCCCTTGTCCTGGGCGGAGACGTTGTCGCCGGCTTCCTTCAGGGTTTTTTCGACCTGGTTGATCATCGCCTCGGTCTGGTTACGGGCTTCCACCGCCTCGCGCCTGGCCTTATCAGCCGCCGCGTTTTCCTCAGCCTCGCGCACCATCCGCTCGATATCAGCATCGGACAGGCCGCCCGAGGCCTGGATGCGGATCTGCTGCTCCTTGCCGGTGGCTTTGTCCTTGGCGGAGACCGAGACGATGCCGTTCGCGTCGATATCGAAGGTCACCTCGATCTGCGGCACGCCGCGCGGGGCGGCGGGGATGCCGGTCAGATCGAAATTGCCGAGCAGCTTATTATCCGCCGCCATCTCGCGCTCACCCTGGAACACCTTGATGGTGACCGCGGTCTGCCCGTCATCGGCGGTGGAGAAGGTCTGGCTCTTCTTGGTCGGGATGGTGGTGTTGCGGTCGATCAACCGGGTGAACACGCCGCCCAGCGTCTCGATGCCGAGCGAGAGCGGGGTGACGTCCAGCAGCAGCACGTCCTTGACATCGCCCTTCAGCACCGCGCCCTGGATGCCAGCACCGATGGCCACGACCTCATCGGGGTTCACGTTGCGGGCGGGCTCCTTGCCGAAGAAGTTCTTCACCAGCTCGATCACCTTCGGCATGCGGGTCATGCCGCCGACCAGGATCACCTCGTTGATCTCACCGGCGGTGACACCGGCGTCTTTCAGCGCGGCGCGGCACGGCCCGAGCGTGCGCTCAATCAGGTCATCGACCAGCGATTCCAGCTTGGCACGGGTGAGCTTGAGCACCAGATGCTTCGGCCCGGAGGCATCGGCGGTGATGAAGGGCAGGTTGATCTCGGTCTCCTTGGAGGAGGAGAGCTCGATCTTCGCCTTCTCGGCCGCCTCTTTCAGCCGCTGCAAAGCGAGCTTGTCCTTGCGCAGGTCGATCCCCTGGTCACGCTTGAACTCATCGGCCAGATAATCGATGATCCGCGCGTCGAAATCCTCGCCTCCGAGGAAGGTGTCACCGTTGGTGGATTTCACCTCGAACACGCCGTCCCCGAGTTCGAGGATCGACACATCGAATGTGCCGCCGCCGAGGTCGTAGACCGCGATCGTGCCGGCGTTCTTTTTGTCCATGCCATAGGCGAGGGCCGCGGCCGTCGGCTCGTTGATGATGCGCAGCACTTCGAGCCCGGCGATCTTGCCGGCGTCCTTGGTGGCCTGGCGCTGCGCGTCGTTAAAATACGCCGGCACGGTGATGACGGCCTGGGTGACCGTCTCGCCAAGATACGCCTCGGCGGTCTCTTTCATTTTGGTGAGGATGTAAGAGCTGATCTGCGAAGGGGAGTATTTCTCACCCTTGGTTTCAACCCAGGCATCCCCGCTATCGCCGCGCACGATGGCATAAGGCACCATGCCCTTGTCCTTGGTGACGGTCGGGTCGTCATAGCGGCGGCCGATCAGGCGCTTCACGGCGTATAGGGTGTTGGTCGGGTTGGTGACCGCCTGGCGCTTGGCGGACTGGCCGACCAGCCGCTCGCCGGAATCACTGAACGCCACCATGGAGGGGGTGGTACGCGCACCCTCCGAATTCTCGATCACGCGGATATCCTTGCCCTCCATGACCGCAACGCAGGAATTGGTCGTACCGAGGTCGATACCGATAACTTTACTCATTTTAGTCTCCTTTGCAGCGGGCCAGCCCGGCCCGTAGCACCGGAGCAGCCCCTTGGATTGTGTCATTGGATGTATTCAAACAGGCCCCGGGGCACAAGGGGAATTTTCGCGCCCGGGGGGTAAATTTTTGGGCGGAGGATAAAGCAGGCAAGCGGCGCTTTTTTGAAAAAAAGCGCGCAAAAAACTTTTAATCGATCGGGGCAGTGCGGGCGGCGCGGTCGCCGGCGCTAGAGGGCGGCTAGTATCGCGCGTGGGGCTGGTGGGGCGGCCACGCGCCTAAAGAGAGGTTTATACCAACGGTCATTATTTATGACCGTTGGTATAAATGTCTGAATCCGGCTCTAGGTCCAGACGAAATCGGTGATCGCCCGGGCAAGCTCAATATCACGCGCGGTCACCCCGCCGGCATCATGGGTGGTGAGCGTAATCTCTACCTTGTTGTAAACATTGGACCATTCGGGGTGATGATCGGCCTTCTCGGCCAGCAGCGCGATGCGGGTCATGAACGACCAAGCTTCGGTGAAATCCCCGAACTTGAAGGATTGGTGGATCGATTTGCCATCCCCCGCCAGCACCCATTTTCCGGGCAAATGTTTCAGCTCTTCTGGTTGTAATGTGTTCATGGCGGTCCTCCTTGGACGGGTTGACCTTCACATGGTCACGCCGCCCGGCGAGACAACCAGCGTCTTCGTGATCATAACGCCAGGACCAGATCGAACTCGTCGCGCAGCGTGATGCCGTAGTCTCCGGTCAGCGGTATGTTGGGCTTCGCCGCACGCGCCGCCGCCACGGCGCCAAACCGCACGGCGCTCAGCACAAAGCCGCGCCGCTGGTAGAACCGCAGCGCGTCCAGATTATCGTTGGTGGTGACGACGCGCAGCGTATGGCAGGTATCACGCGCCAGTGCCGCGCAGGCGGCGAGCAAGGCGGTGCCGGTGCCTGCGCGCGGCGCCAGCGCGTTCAGCGCCACCAGCTCGGCCACCGGGGCGTCGCGCAGGCTGAGCGCCGCCAGCCCCGCCACATCGCCGGCGATAAAAATCTCGCAATCGGCAAACCGATAGGCCGTGCCACGCAGCATCATTGGCTCGCCCCAGAGTGCCGCCAGCCGCGCGATTGCCGTGGCACGCGCCTCACCCGCGGCCAGCCGGACCACCGTCATCGCCCGCGCCAAAACGCCAGGCCGAGCCCTGTGCCGGCCAGCACCGTGCCGGTCAGCCGCGCCCGCAAGACCTGGTGCCGGTGCAGCCGCACCCGTGCAAAATGCGCCGCAAGCACCCAGCAGCTATCCACCACCAGCGCAATCCCAAGAAACAGCGCGGCCAGCAGCGCCATGCGTGGTCCGAACCCGGCACCTGGGCCAATAAATTGCGGGAAAAACGCCGCATAGAAGAACAGCGTTTTGGGGTTGGTAAGGGATACCACCAGCCCGCGCCAAAATAACCCCCGCTTGGGCCGCGGCACCGGCACCAGCTCCACCCGGGCCGCGCGCCAATGCTGCACGCCAAGCCAAACGAGATACGCCGCCCCGGCATAGCGCACCCAGGCAAACACAGGTGCTGCCGCCCCCAGCAACGCCGCCAGCCCCAATGCGGTCACCGCCAGTTGCACCGCCATCGCGCTCGCCGTACCCGCCACCGTGCGCAACCCCGCGCGCGGCCCATGCGCCATGCTGGTCGCGGTGATGAGCGCGACATTCGGCCCTGGGATCAACATCAACACCGTGACAGCCACGCAAAAGGCCGCAAGTAGATGTGCGTTCATCGGGCTATCTCCTTTTTGGCCTTTGAAGGAAAGCGGTCGCTTTTGTGCGGAAAAACGCCGTAAAAAACGTTTAACTCCTTTGGGGCGGTGCCGGTTGGACCGCTAAAGCCGAGAGAAATCAAAAGTTTTTTGGTTCTTTTTTTCAAAAAAGAACCGCTTGCCTACCTCAAGCTCCACGCCAAAATCGCCTTCTGCGCGTGCAGCCGGTTCTCCGCCTCGTCGAACACGATCGAGGCCGGGCCGTCGATCACCTCAGCCGCCACCTCCTCACCGCGATGGGCCGGCAGGCAATGCATAAACACCGCGTTGGGTGCTGCCTTGTCCATCAGCGCCTGTGTCACCTGGTAGGGCGCGAACGCCGCCGCGCGCACCAGCGCCTGGTCCTCGGAATCCGCCATGCTCAGCCAGGTATCCGTCACCACGCAGGCAGCCCCCTGCACGGCGGTGGCGGCGTCGGGGAAGATTTTCACATCCGCCCCCTCGGCCGCCGCCCAGGCCATTACCTCCGGCCGTGGCATATAGCCTTTCGGGCAGCCCAGCCTGAGCGCGAATTTGAACCGCGCCGCCGCCTCGATAAACGAGGCCGCGACGTTATTGCCGTCCCCCACCCAGGCGATGGTCTGCCCGGCGACCGGGCCGCGATGCTCCTCGAACGTTAAAATATCCGCCATGATCTGGCAGGGGTGTGAGAGCTCGGTCAGCCCGTTGATCACCGGCACGGTCGCGTAGCGCGCCAGCTCATGCAGCTTGGCGGCGTGGTCGGTGCGCAGCATGATCGCGTCCACATAGCGTGACAGCACGCGCGCGGTATCGGCAATCGTCTCGCCGCGGCCGATCTGCATGTCGCGCGGGGAGAGCACGATCACATCCCCGCCCAGCTCGCGCATCGCCACCTCGAAGGAGACGCGCGTGCGGGTCGAAGGCTTCTCGAAAATCAGTGCCAGCGTCTTGCCTGCCAGCGGCTTTTTGCCGCCGCGCCGGTTGCGCTTGTACGCCGCGGCGGCGTCCAGCATGCCGCGCAGCTGCGCGCCGGAGAAATCCTTCAAATCCAGAAAATGCCGGGGGGCGGCGGCAGCCAGGTCAATCGCGGCGCTCATGATACCTCAGGGGAGGGAGGAAGAAAGAAAGCGCTGCTTTTTTGAAAAAAAGCAGCAAAAAACTTTTGTCCTGTGGCTATAGCCACGCCACCAGCTTCGCCCCAAAATCAGCAAAAGCTTTTTTGGTTCTTTTTTTTCAAAAAAAGAACCGCTTCCTTCTACCTTCACTTCGCCGCCATCGCCGCCTGGCTCGGCAAACAGCGCCGTGCGGTGCGGTCCAGCAATGCCAGCGCCTCGTCGCATTCAGCCTGGCCAATGATCAGCGGCGGCACCAGGCGCAGCACGTTATCGCCGGCGGCGACGGTGAGCAGCCCTTCGGCCAAAGCCGCGTTCTGTGCTTCGCCGTTTGGCACGGCGCATTTGAGGCCGAGGATCAGCCCGGCGCCGCGCGCCTCGGTAAACACGCTCGGGTATTTGCCGGTGAGGGTGACGAGGCCGCGCCAGAGATAGCGGGCGACATCGTCGAGCTGGTCCAGGAAGCCGGGGGCCAGCACCACGTCCAGCACCGCGTTGCCGGCCGCGGCGGCGAGCGGGTTGCCGCCGAAGGTGGTGCCGTGGCTACCGGGGACGAGGGCTTTGGCCACCGCCTCGGTCGCCAGCACGGCACCCATGGGGAAGCCGCCGGCCATGCCCTTGGCGATGGACATCACGTCCGGCGTTATCCCGGCCCATTCATGGGCGAATAATTTGCCGGTGCGGCCGATGCCGCATTGCACCTCATCCATGCCGAGCAGAATGCCGAATTCGTCGCAGGTGGCGCGCAGGTCGCGCAGGAATTGCAACTGCGCCGGGCGGATGCCGCCCTCGCCCTGCACGGGCTCGATCAATATGCCGGCGGTTTGCGGCGTGATGGCGGCGCGCAGGGCGTTGAGGTTGTTGAAGGGCACGTGGTCGAACCCCTCCACCGCCGGGCCGAAGCCGGCGAGGTATTTGGCATTGCCGGTGGCCGCGATCATCGCCAGCGTGCGGCCGTGGAACGCGCCTTCAAAGCAGATCACCCGGGTCCGTTCGGGCTTGCCCGCGTCTGACATGGTTTTGCGCATGGCCTTCACCAGGCCCTCATTGGCTTCCGCGCCGGAATTGCAGAAGAACACTGAGTCCGCGAAGCTCGCCGCCACGTAGCGCGCCGCCAGCCGCTCGGCCTCCGGCACGCGGTACAAATTGGAGACATGCATGACCCGGCCTGCCTGCGCCGCGATCGCCGCGGTGAGCTGCGGGTGGCCATGGCCGAGCGAGGAGGTGGCGATGCCGGCGCCGAAATCGAGGTAGCGTCGCCCCGCGGTATCGAACAGATACGCGCCCTCGCCATGCTCAAAAGCAATGTCGATGCGGTTATAGTTCGGCATTAGCGCAGGGATCATAGATGTGCTTTCAACGGCGGAAAGCCCGGAATATTGCGCCAATGAGCCTATCTCGTCAAATTTCCCACCGCCTGATGCTGCCCGTGCTGGGGGTGATGTGCCTGCTCCCAAGCTTGGCGGAGGGTTATGCGATTGTGTGGGGCGAGCTGCACGGGTTCACCGGCAAGGCGCTGCGCGACGGGCTGGATTTCTGGGCCGGCGGCTATCTGGCGCTGCACGGCGCGGTGCCGATGCTGTTCAGCCACGCCGCCTATCAGGCGTTTTTGGATGGGCTGTACGGCAAGCTGCCTTATCATCTATGGAGCTACCCGCCGAATTACCTACTGCTGGCTTGCGCGTTTGACCGGCTGCCGCCCTGGCCGGCGGTGCTGGCGTTCGATGCCGCGTCGCTGGTCTTTCTGGCCTTCGTGCTGCGGCTGGCGGGGCAACGCTGGTGGCTGGTCGTCGCCATGTTGCTCTCGCCGGTCGCGCTCGAAAACGCCATGGAGCACCAGAACGCGGCGCTGATGACGGCGCTGATCGGCGGTGGGCTGTTGCTGCTGCAAACCCGGCCGCGCCTGGCGGGGGTCCTCATCGGGCTTGCGACCATCAAGCCGCAGCTGGGGCTGGTACTGCCGCTGTATTTGCTGCGCCGCGCCCCGCGCGCAGTGTTTTATGCCGCGGGTGCGGCCATCGCGCTGGTGTGCGCCTCGCTCGCCGCCTTCGGGCCCGCCGCCTGGGCCGGGTTTGTGCACTTCACCAGCCCGGCCATGAGCGATGTGCTGCTCACCGGCCAGCCGCCGGATTTTGCGGGCGGGCTGATCAGCGTGTTCGCGCTCGCCCGGCCGCTCGGCGTGCACCCGGCACTCGTTATCCAGGCCGCCGCCTCGCTCGCCGCCATCATTGCCGCGTTCCGGCTCAAATCGCCGGTCGCCATCCTTATTTTATGCCCGCTCGCGAGCCCCTATTTGCACGTGTATGATCTGTTCGGCACCAGCCTCGCCACCGCTTTGCTGGTGCAGGACAGGCTGGTGACCGGCTTCTCCCCGTTTGAGCCGCTGCTCTTCCTGCTGGTCTGGTTCGCGCCCGGCCTGCTGCCATGGGCGCCGCAATTCGCCCATGCCGTGCCGGTGCTGCTGCTGCTGCTCTTGGCAAGCGCTTGCCGGCGTGTTGCTGTCCCGCCATGCGACTCCTCTCAGGCTCCGCCCGGCTCGCCGGCGTCATCGGCTGGCCGGTCGCCCATTCCCGCTCCCCCCGGATCCACGGCACCTGGCTGAACCGCTATCATATCGATGGCGCCTATCTGCCTCTGCCGGTGCCGCCGGAACATTTCGCCAGCGTCGTGCGCGCCCTCGCGGCCGCCGGGTTCGCGGGCTGTAACGTGACGATCCCGCATAAGGAGGCCGCCTTCGCGCTGTGCGACCGCGTGGCCGAGCCCGCGCGCCGCGCCGGTGCCGTCAACACGCTGATCTTCCATAACGGGATCGAAGGCATGAACACCGATGGCTACGGCTTCATCGCCAATCTGCGCGCGCATGGCGTGAACCCCGCCGCCGGCCCGGCGCTGATCCTGGGCGCCGGCGGTGCCGCCCGCGCGATCGCCGCGGCGTTGCAAGCGGAAGGGGCCGCCGTGGTGATCTGCAACCGCTCACCCGAACGCGCCGCGACGCTCGCCGGCCAGCTGCCGCCCGCCGGCACGCTGCCCTGGGAACAGCGCAGCGCGGCACTCGCGGATTTCAGCCTGCTGGTGAACACCACCTCGCTCGGCATGGCCGGCCACGAGCCTCTGGGCATCGCCTTCCGCTTCTCCCAGCCCAGCCTGGTCGTGGCGGACATCGTGTACGCCCCGCTGGAAACCCAGTTGCTGGCGGAAGCTAAAAATTTCGGCCTGCGCACGGTCGGCGGGCTCGGCATGCTGCTGCACCAGGCCGTGCCGGGCTTCGCCGCCTGGTTCGGCGTGACGCCCGTGGTGGATGACGAGCTGTACCGGATCGCCGCCGGATGATCGTGCTGGGCCTCACCGGCGGGATCGGCATGGGTAAATCCACCGTGGCGAAAATGTTCGCGGCCCACGGCATCCCCGCCTTCAACGCGGATGACGCGGTGCACCGCCTGCAGGCCCCTAACGGCCGCGCGATCCCCGCGCTTGCCGCCGCCTTCCCCGGCACCGTCCAGGCCGGCATCCTCAACCGCGCCAAATTGCGCGCACTGGTCCTGGCGGACGATGCCGCCATGCGCAGGCTCGAGCGCATCATGCACCCGCTGGTCCACCAGGAAGAGGCAAAATTCCGCGCCCGCGCCTTCCGCACCCAGCGCCGCGCCGTCATCCTCGATATCCCGCTATTGTTCGAAACCGGAGCGGATATGCGCGTCCACCGCAGCATCACCGTCTCCGCGCCGCGCAGCGTGCAAATCGCCCGCGTCGCCCGCCGCGGCATCCCCCGGGCGCAAATCGAAGCCATCATCGCCCGGCAAATGCCCGATGCCGAAAAACGCCGTCGCGCGACATACATCATCCCAACCGGGCTCTCGAAATTTCATACCCAGCGGGCGGTGCGGCGGATTGTGGCGGGGTTAAGCAAGCGAGCGCTGCTTTTTTGAAAAAAAACAAAAATTTTTGAGTCCTCTGGGGCAGCGCTGGTGAAACCGTAACAGCCCAAAGGATTTAAAAATTTTTTGCCGCGCTTTTTTTTAAAAAAGCGCGTACTTCCTTCACTTCACTTGGCTGGTGCCCATGACCCGTTCCGTTCTGTTTGATACCGAAACCACCGGCTTCGACCCGCTGACCGGCGACCGTGTGATCGAGATTGCCGCGATCGAGCTGATCAACGATCTGCCGACCGGCGAGGTATTTCACGCTTTGATCGACCCGGAGCGTGACATTCCGGCCGAGAGCACGCGCGTGCACGGCATCACCAGCGCGCATGTGGCGGGCAAGCCGAAATTCGCGGATGTGGCGGAGGCCATGCTGGCGTTTTTTGGTGACGCGCCATTGGTTGCGCATAACGCGCCGTTCGATTTCGGGTTCATCGATGCCGAGCTCGCGCGCATCAAGCGCCCCGCTCTGGACCGCGCACGGATGATCGACACGCTGGTGCTGGCGAAAGCCAAATTCCCCGGCATGCCGAACAGCCTGGACGCGCTGTGCCGGCGCTTTGAAATCGACCTCTCCGCACGGACCACCCATAACGCGCTGCTGGACTGCAAATTGCTGGCGGAGGTCTATGTCGAACTCACCGGCGGACGCCAGCGCGGCCTGGTGCTGGAATCAGAGCAAAGCCTGAGCTTCGCGCAATACACCCGCGACGCTGAGCGCACACCGCGCCCGATCGTGCCGGCCGAGGACGCGCTGGCTGCGCACGCGGCGTTTGTCGCGCGGCTTAAGGATCCGGTTTGGAACAGTTAAATAAGTAGAAGGAAGCGGTCGCTTTTTTATAAAAAAGCTCCGCAAAAAATTTTTATTTCCACCGGGGCGGCGCTGGTTGGACCGCTATAGCCCAGAGGATTCAAAAGTTTTTTGCTGCTTTTTTTCAAAAAAGCAGCGCTTACGTCCTCCTCGCCTTCAAGCAAATTTCAGGATCAAAAACCCGCCGATGATCCCGACCGCGAGCAGCCCCGTCACCAGCCCGAGCCGCCGTTCGATAAAATCCCGCGCCGGCGCGCCGAAGCGGCGCAGCAGCGTTGCCTCCAGGAAGAAACGTCCGCCGCGGGTGATCAGGCTTGCCCCCATGAACAGCGGAAAATTAAACGCAGCCGCACCGGCCGCGATGGTAACGATTTTATAGGGGATTGGCGTCAGCCCTTTGATGAGAATCACCCACACGCCGTATTGCGCGAATTTATGCTGGAACGCCGCGAACGCCGCGCCGTAGTGATAAAATTGGATGATCGGCTGCGCCAGCCGGGCAAACACCCAGAAGCCGATGGCGTAGCCCAGCGCCCCGCCCAGCACGCTGCCGGCGGTCGCGATCGCGGCGAAACCCCAGGCCCGGCGCGGCTGCGCCAGCGCCATCGGGATCAGCAGCGCATCCGGCGGCACGGGGAAAACACTCGCCTCGGCAAACGCAATCCCAAACAGCCAGAGCGGCGCTGAGGGGCGCGCGGCAAGGGCGATGACGCGGTTATATAGCGAGCGAAGCATGGGCAGGGCAGTGCCACAGGCGCCTGAGTAAAGAAAGCGCTTCTTTTTTAACCATCCAGATCGGGATGCAAGATGCAAAAAACATTTATCTACTCAGGGCCATAGCCGCCCCACCAGCACCGCCCCAGCATAAACAAAAATTTTTTGCGGAGCTTTTTTTTAAAAAAGCGACCGCTTGCTCACCTATGCCGGCAGCACCACCCGCGCCCTCAATCCCCCGCCCGCCAGGTTGCACAAGCTCACATCCCCGCCATGCGCGCGAAAAATATTGCGCGCGATGGACAGACCAAGGCCGGAGCCGCCGGTTTCCCGGTTGCGGCTGGTTTCCAGCCGGCGGAAGGGTTCGAACACGGCCTCCATATCGCTCTCGGCGATGCCGGGGCCGTTATCCTCGATATCGATTTGGATGGTATCTTTCGGACCCCGGCGCAGGCTCACGCGCGCTGCGTCACCGTATTTCATGGCGTTGCCGATGAGGTTGGTGAGCGCCCGTTTCAGCCCAAGCGGGCGGGCCTGCACCGGCATATGGTCCGGGCCTTCGTAGCGCAGCGCCTCGGCGTGTTCGGGATCGCCGTCGGCGGCTTCGTCCAGGATGGTGCGCAGCAGGATGGCGAGGTCGAGTTTGATCACCGCCTCAGTGGTGGCAATGTCCCGGCCGAAGGCGAGCGTGGCGGCGACCATGGCCTCCATTTCATCGAGGTCGGCCAGCATTTTGGTGCGCTGCTCGTCATCCTCCATATATTCCGCGCGTAGTTTGAGCCGTGTGATCGGCGTACGCAGATCATGCCCGATGGCGGTGAGCAAAAACGTGCGGTCCTCCACGAAGCGGCGAATGCGCGCCGCCATGGTGTTGAACGCGGCAGCGGCGGTGACGATTTCGGACGGGCCGGTTTCCGGCAAAGCCGGCGCGTTTACCACGTCCCGGCCGAGGCGCTCGGCGGCTTGCGCCAGCGTGCGGACCGGCACCAGCAAGCGCCGCACCGCCCAGATGATCATCACCGCGCCCAGAGCGGACATGACGATGAAGGCGGAGGCAAAGCCGGGAGAGCGCCATGGCCGGGGCTGCGGCACCGGTGAGGTGATGGTGAGCCACATCACGGCCGGCGGCGGGGGCAGGAATTGCATCGGCGGGCCGGCCTCGCCATCGCCGCCCGGCGGCGGCGGCGGCACGCCGTTCAACAACCGCGCCGGGCTGCCATCCTCCGGCAGGCCGAAGCTGATCACGATATGCAGCGGAACGCCGGCGCCGCGCACCACCAGCCCGCGCGGGTGAATATTGGGCGGAATGCCGTAGCCAAAAATGCTGGCGCGGATAATCTGCCGCGCAAACACCGGCAGCTCGAAGGTTGCATCGAGCGGCGGGGGTAACGGGGTCAGGCTCAACGTATCGCCGGCTTCCAGCGGCTCGCGCGCCACAATCCCGGCGCGCTCATCGGGCGGCGCCAGCGCCACATGGCGATAGATAATCACCGCGCGGGTGGCGATATCGGCCGCCTCCTGGATCCGTTCGAGCTTGATCTGGTTGAAGGTGTGGATCAGCAGGCCGAGCAGTTGGATCAGCGAAAACCCGGCCAGAAGAATCAGGATCATCCGTCCCGCCAGGCTGCGGGGCAGGAGCAAAAACCTCAACGGCGCTCGACGGGGGTGGAGAGCACGTAGCCGCCGCCGCGCACGGTTTTGATCAGCTGCGCGTTGCGCCCGTCATCCTCCAGCTTGCGCCGCAGCCGGGAGACCGCGACGTCGATCGCCCGGTCGAACGGCCCGGCCTGCCGCCCGCGCAGCAAATCCAGCAGCATGTCGCGCGTCAGCACCCGGTTCGGCCGGTCCAGCAGCGCCACCAGAAGGTCATACTCCCCGCCGGTGATCGCGACCTCAACCCCCGCCGGATCGGTCAGCCGCCGGCGCGCGGTGTCCAGCGCCCAGCCGGAGAAATGGTAGCTTTTGGCCGCCTGCTCGGGTGCCCGGTCCCCGGCATCCCCGGTGCGGCGCAGCACGGCGCGGATGCGCGCCAGCAATTCCCGCGGGTTGAACGGTTTGGTCACATAGTCATCGGCCCCGAGTTCGAGCCCGATGATCCTATCGGTCTCCTCGGCCATCGCGGTCAGCATGATGATCGGCACCTGGCTCTCACTGCGGAACCAGCGCGCGAGCTCCATCCCGCCTTCGCCCGGCAGCATCAAATCCAGCACAATCAGTTGAAAATGCCCGTTCACATAGGCCCGCCGCGCCTCCTTGCCGTCGCGCGCCGAGGTCACGCGCAGCTTCTGGCGCTCCAGGAACCTCGCGAGCAACTCACGGATTTCACGGTCGTCATCGATGACGAGGATATGCGGGGCGGCTTCCATCTCTGTTACAATAGCGTCTGAGGCATGGTTTTGGCAGGGCGCGTTGCAATTGGTGACAATTTGGCCGGTACTGAAATTTTTGCGCAGCCGGGCCGGTAACGCTTTATGACAAGTTTGGCAAACCGGCGGCCCAAGGTTTGACTTAGGCGCCTGCGCACTATCTGTAGGGCTTGTTAACCTAGCAGGAGGCACGCCCATGACGACCATCACCCTCAAAGCCGCCGACGGCACCGGCGAATTCGCCGCCCATGTGTTCAAACCCGCGGGCGACCAGCCGGCCGGCGCGGTCGTGGTGATCCAGGAGATTTTCGGCGTGAACGACGCGCTGCGCGCCACCTGCCAGGAGTTGGCGGATATGGGCTTCGTCGCCATCGCGCCGGATCTGTTCTGGCGCCAGGAGCCGGGCGTGGACCTGACCGATAAATCTGACGCCGAATGGCAGAAAGCCTTCGCCCTGATGAACGGTTTCGACCAGGATAAGGGTGTGGAAGACCTGAAAACCACACTGGAAGCCGCCCGCACCCTGCCGGGCACCACCGGCAAGGCCGGCACCATCGGCTTCTGCCTCGGCGGGCGCCTGGCGGTGATGATGGCGACGCGCTCGGACGCGGATGTGAATGTTTCCTATTACGGCGTCGGCCTGGACGGGCTGGTGCCGGAGTTCGAGAATATCGAAGCCCCGCTGCTGGTGCATATCGCCGAGCTCGACCAGTTCGCGCCGCCGGAAGTGACCGAAAAAGTGCTGGACGGCGCCGAGGATAACGAATTCATTGACGCCTTTGTCTATCCCGGCGTGCAGCACGCCTTCGCCCGCGTGAAAGGCGTGCATTACGATGCGCGCGCGGCAACCATCGCCAACGGGCGCACGGCGGAGATTTTGGCTGACATTTTGGGATAAAGCAGGCCAAGGCCAGGGGGGTGCTACCCCCCTGGCCCCCCCGCCAAGGGCCGAGCCCTTGGAACTCAATTTATTTGGGCGCCGGGTGTTTTTGGCTGCAGGCCTAGCCGCAATCGGCGTGCAACCGGCAACAGCCGATACGCTGGCCGAAACCTGCATCATGGCCATCCGCACCCAAATGGCGGCTCTTGGCGACGGGCCGGTCCTGCTCAACAGCTATTTGGTGGAAACCGGCCCCGGCGCCGGAGATTTTGACCTTACCCAGGCCAATGCCGCCTATGTGTACGACAACGCGCTGGCCGGCCTGGCCTTGCTCGCCGCCGGCCACCGGGCGGAGGCGGCGCGGATCGGCCAGGCCCTCGCCATCGCCCAGGCGCATGACCGCTTCTACCACGATGGCCGGCTGCGCAACGCCTACCAGGCCGGGCCGATGGCGATGCCGGCCAAGCTCCCCGGGTTTTGGGATACGCACACAAATAGCTGGGCGGAAGACCCCTACCAGGTGGGCAGCGAGACCGGACCAGTGGCCTGGGCAATGCTGCTCTGGTCGGCGCTCGGCATGGCCGCCCCCGCCAACGCCGCCGGGGACTGGCTGGATGATGCGCTACGCGCCCCTGCGGGCTATTATGGCGGGTTTTACGGGTTCGAGCCGAACCCGCAAAAACTGACCTGGCAGAGCACCGAGCAGAATACCGATCTGTTCGCCGCCTTCACCAAACTCGGCCGCGCGGAAGACGCCGCCCATGCCAAAACCTTCGTCGCCGGCATGCTCCAAGGGGGCGTGTTCATCGCAGGCTTGGCACCTGATGGCGCCCCCAACCCGATGCTCGCCGCCGATGCCGGCATCTGGCCCTATCTCGCCGGGCTCGGCAGTGCGGCACCCGCGCAAACCGCCATCAAGCGCCTCACCCGCGGTGCGGGCATCGGGTTTTCACAAGCCAGCGAGTCCATCTGGCTGGAAGGCACGGCCTTCGCCAGCCTCGCCGGCGCGCCGGCCGCCTTCCGCGCCACACTCGCCGCCAATCTCTCGCCGCAAGGCTATATCTACGCCACAATCGCCCCCGCGCTGAGCACCGGCCTCACAGTCGGCCCCTCGCTCAAACCCGGCGTCCCGCCTACAGCCTTCAACTATTACCGCCGGCCGGCCCTGAGCACGACCGCTTGGGCGGCATTGGCGGGCATAAGCGTGAACCCGTTGGCGTAAAGCAAAAAACTTTTAATTACCTTGGGCTACGGGCGCGCCACCGGCAACGCCCCAAAGGCATCAAAAATTTTTTGCGCGCTTTTTTTTAAAAAAGCGCCGCTTGCCTTAATAGGCTTTAGAAATGTTCCTCACCCTCGTCATCCTCCTCGGTGCTATCGTCTTGGCGGTTCCCTTGTCCCGGTTTGCCGGGCTCGGGAGCATATTGGGGTACCTGGCCGCGGGCGTTGTCATTGGCCCGGCAGGGCTGGGGCTGATCACCAATGTGGGCGCGATCGGGGATGTCTCCGAGCTTGGCGTGACCATGCTGCTGTTCCTGATCGGGCTGGAGCTGCGGCCGCACCGGCTATGGATTTTGCGCAAAGCCGTGTTCGGCATGGGGCTGGGGCAGATGGTGCCGGCCTCGGTGATATTTGCGCTGGCGCTGCATCTGGCCGGGCTGCCTTGGGTGAGTGCGGTGGTGCTGGGTATTGGCCTGGCTTTGTCCTCCACCGCGATTGTGCTGCCGCTGTTGGGTGAGCGGAATTTGCTCCCCGCGATTGCCGGGCGTGATGCGTTTGCGGTGCTGCTGTTTCAGGACATGGCGGCGATCCCGGTTTTAGCACTTCTGCCGATATTGGCCGGCGGGGACGTGGCAGGGCAGATTTCCTGGATCGCGATTTTGCGCGGGGTTGGGGTGATCGCGGCGATTCTCGTGGGTGGCAGCCTGGCGGTGCCCACAGTTTTCAGGATTGTGGGCCACAGCAAATCGCCGGAGCTGTTCACCGCCACCGCCTTGCTGCTGGTGGTAGGCACCGCGGCCTTGGCGGATTGGGCGGGTTTGTCCGCCTCGCTCGGCGCCTTCATGGCCGGGGTGGTGGTATCGGATTCCGAGTACCGGCACGAGCTGCAGGCCGATATTGAGCCGTTTGAGGGGCTGCTGCTCGGGTTCTTCTTCATGTCGATCGGCATGTCCGCGGATTTATCGCTCATCCGCGCGCACCCGCTGGAGATTTGCGGGCTGGTGCTCGGCCTCTCGGCCTCCAAATTCATCCTCGCATTTGCGGTGAGCTATATCCGCCGCCGCATGCTGGGGCCGGCATTGCGCTTCGGCCTGGCGCTCGGCCAGGGCAGTGAGTTCAGCTTCGTGCTGTTCGGCACCGCGGTCGCCACCCATGCGCTCGCACCCAGGCTCGCGGACATCGCGACCTTGGTGGTCGCCCTCTCAATGATGCTCACCCCCATCCTGTTCGCGGGTTCCGAGCGTTTCATCATCCCGCGCCTCGCCCAGCGCCCGGCGCGGCCGTTTGATCGGATCGAGGCGGCAAGCGCCCCGGTCATCATCTGCGGCTTCGGCCGCTTCGGCCAGATCGTCGGGCGTATCCTCGCGATGCAGCGGATCGGCTTCACAGCTTTGGATAAAAACCAGGAGCAGGTGGACGTGGTGCGCCGCTTCGGCTCCAAGGTCTATTACGGCGACCCGGCGCGCGAAGAGGTGATGCGCGCGGCCGGCGCCGAGGGCGCGAAAGTGCTGGTGATCGCGCTCGAAAACATGGAGGAATCGCTCAACGTCGCCCGCATGGCGCGGCGTAAATTTCCGCATTTGCAAGTCTTCGCCCGCGCCCGCAACCGCCGCCACGTGCACCAGTTGATGGCGGCCGGCGTGGAATCCATCGTGCGGGAAACCTTCTTCTCCGGCCTGCGCCTGACCGAGCTGGTGCTGGAGGGGCTCGACATACCCGAAGAACAAGCCCTGCGCGCGATCGAATTGTTCCGCGCGCATGACGAAAAAATCCTGAATGCAACCTATGAGATCGCCAATAACGAACAAGCGATGATCCAAACCGCGCATGAGGCAAGCCAGGAATTGCTGGATTTGTTCGAGTCGGATAAAAATGTGAAATAAAAGTTAAGCGGTTCTTTTTTTGAAAAAAAGAACCAAAAAAACTTTTGATTCCTCAGGGGCGGTGCTGCTGCCGCCCCTGAAGCCCAGCGTCATCAAAAGTTTTTTGCGGAGCTTTTTTTCAAAAAAGCGACCGCTTGCTTCAATCCTAGTCCATCCGCTTCTTATACCGCGCTTTTGGCTTCTCGGCAGTGATCCCGCCATGCAGGGCTGAACCGCGGCCGGAGAGTGAGGGGTTGGTCATAAAGTATTCGTGCGCGGAGGCTGGCGGGTCGCCGGCGGTCACGCGCTCCCAATTGCCGTCCGCGTGCAATATGGAGCTTTGCGCATCGTCGCGCATGTTCACGACCATGATCTGGTCGAGCACCTGGGCGTGCACGGTGGGGTTATGGATCGGCACGAAGGTTTCCACCCGGCCGTCCATGTTCCGCGCCATCCAGTCGGCGCTGGACATGTAAACCTTGTTCTCGCGCGCGGGAATGGTGTGGCCGTCCGCGAAGACACAGATGCGCGCATGTTCCAGGAAACGGCCGACGATGGATTTGACCTTGATGGTCTCCGAGAGACCCGGCACGCCGGGGCGCAGGCAGCAAATGCCGCGCACCACGATTTGAATGGGCACGCCGGCGCGCGAAGCCTCGTAGAGCTGGTCGATCAGCCGGTCATCGACCAGCGAGTTCATTTTCAGCCAGATCCCTGATGGTTTGCCGGCTTTGGCGTTGGCGATTTCGGCATCGATCAACGCGACGATGGTTTTGCGCGTGGTGAGCGGCGAGAAGGCGAGCTGCTCCATGGTCTCCGGCCGGGCATAGCCGGTCATGTAGTTGAACAGCCTGGCGGCGTCGCGCGTCAGCCCCGGGTCGCAGGTGAAGAAGGAGAGGTCGGTATAAATCCGCGCGGTGATCGGGTGGTAATTGCCGGTGCCAAAATGCGCGTAGGCGCGCAGCGTGCCGGCCTCGCGGCGGACCACGTAGGAGATTTTGGCGTGGGTTTTGAGCCCGACGAAGCCGAACACCACCTGCACGCCGGCCGCCTCCATCGAGCGGGCGAGGCGGATATTGGCTTCCTCGTCAAACCGGGCGCGCAGCTCCACCATGGCGGTGACGGATTTGCCGGCCTCCGCCGCCTCGATCAGCGCTTTCACGATGGGGGAGTCCCGGCTGGTGCGGTAGAGGGTTTGTTTGACCGCGACCACCGCCGGGTCCAGTGCCGCCTGGCGGAGGAATTGCACCACCACGTCAAAACTCTCGAACGGGTGGTGCACCAGAATATCCTTGGCGCGGATGGCGGCGAAGCAATCCCCGCCGAAATCGCGGATCCGCTCCGGGAAGCGCGCGGTATAAGGCGGGAACAGCAGATCGGGCCGGTCATCCACGATCATCTGTTTCACGTCCACCAGACCCATCACCCCGGTCTCGATATAGATTTCATCGGCCGGCGCCTCGATCGCGTCGATCACCAGTTCGCGCAGATCATCCGGCATGTCGGCCTGCA
>Ga0116231_10002822_pt1 | contig 36193 bp, 21 predicted proteins | sample S1TSphgellanicum_2_FD_89695 | JGI IMG/M metagenome (GOLD analysis project Ga0116231, IMG submission 89695) | Host-associated microbial communities from peat moss isolated from Minnesota, USA - S1T2_Fd - Sphagnum magellanicum MG | ecosystem: Host-associated > Plants > Peat moss > Unclassified...
AAAAAAACAAAAAAAAGACGAAAACTGAATAAAAAAAAAAAAAAAAAGCCCCCGAAAAAAAAAAGGGGACAAAAACACAAAAAAAAAAAAAAAAACCATTGAACACTATAAAGGCTGATTTTCAAAACACCCAAAAAGTTCCTTTTATGTTGTTTTGTTCCTATTAGAGTTCTAATGTGATTTGTAGAACTTCAAGTGTCATTCCTATAACACTTTAAATCATTTTAAATGAATAAAAAATAAGAAAGTTATGAGGTTTGAAAATAGGAAGGGTCCAAAGAAAAAAAAGGAAAAAAAAAAGTTTTGTAACTTAGAAAGCTTATTTTTCTTATTTTTCTTCTTGTTAATTTTTAATTATTCATTTTCTTTTCCACTTCAAAGACAATTATAGGATATTTTTAATAATTATGATTACTTAATGAAAATATGATTTAAATATATTATCTAACTTAAATTAATAATTAGCTTAAGATGTTTGTGTACTTGTAAGCTAATTAATATAGCCTATTTACATTAATATTTTAATATAAATAATAAAATTTAAATATATAATACCTATTGAGTATATATATAATTGATTATCATTATAATTATAATAAACATTTAATTAATAATTATGACTATTTATAATAAAATTTAATATTATCATATTAATTGATTCTGATTTTTTTTGTTTAATCAAATTTACATTTTCTGAAAAAGATTCCAAATAAAATCAAATCAAAAATTGATACTTGCCAAATATATATATATATATATATATTTGACAAATAAAATTTAAAAACTTGCAATACATATTTAAACCATGGTTTAGTTTAGTTTAATTTAATTTAACATAATCTAGTTTAACCATAATTAGTTTAGTTTAATTTAATTTAGCCATTTTTAGTTTTAACCATAATTTAGCCATAGTTAATTTAGCTCAATTTATTTTAGCCATAATTATTTTAGCCTAATTAATTTAGCCATAATTTTTTTGCTTAATTTAATTTAGCCATAATTATCTTAACCTAATGTAATTTATTTTAATTTAATTTAACCATAATTAGCTTAACTTAACTTAATTTAACTATGGTTAGTTTAACCTAATTTAATTTTTAAAAATTTAGTTTAGCCATAATTAGTTTAATTTAATTTAATTTAACCGTGGTTAGTTTAAGTTTTTAGTTTATTTAACCTAGGTTAATTTAAGCTAACCTAAGTTAACATGGGGTTGACCTTAGTACTAAAAGTACATAATATTATTATACATGTATAATATTTTAAATATGTATAAGTTTAAGCCATTATTTTTATGACACATGTCCATGTTGTGCACATTTAGTTGCACGCTAATTGCACACAGAACTATATGCTTCAAAAATTATACAATACCAAATTTGTAGTTGCAAACATGACCAAGATAATTGCAAACAACAACCAATTGCATGTCAATTGCATGTGAGTTGTATGCTAGTTGCATAGTGAATGGTTGTAAACGATAGAATTTCTAGTAGTGTATGCCATTGAATTGGATTTAGTTTAACATTTTATATGGTTTAGATATTATAAAACTTAATATACTTCATATTAAGTTAATATAAAATATGATTTGGAGTGTGCCTTCAACATTTCATGTGTCTAGTTTTTCAAAACAAACCAACATAAGTTTTTCCCATTCTTTTGTTCAATTTTTTGCCAAATTTTTTTTGTTGCCAACATTCATGAAAAAGTTCATCCATTTTCATTTTTCATCCACACTTTCATCCATAAATATCATTTATCCATGAACACATGGCAGAATATCCATCCACATCACCAAATATTTCGTCCCATGTGTCAAATGATATTCTTCAAATATTTTGTCAATGTCAACAAAATATTCCAAAAAACATTCGCCCATGTTCACTTGCTCATGTTCACATGCTCACTACTCACGTTCACACACTCACAAAATAACATCCTTGGTTTATTTGTGGTCTGTGTGTGCTCTTCTAATCATTGTCAACAATAATATTTCAAGTATAGTAGTTCTTGTAGTAGTAGCTTCATAGAAGCTTCCCATAACAATAGTAGTTTTTCACAACTATAATGTTATTATTCCAGTGGTAGTTTTCCAACAACAATAACTCCCCATGCATAACATCAACAATTTTAGTAACAACAAAAAATTCTTACATTAGTAGGAGTTCTAGCAACAATAATAGCATCAACAATAGTTTCAACAACAACTTCTTCTTGCAATAATTCCATGAGTAGTAGGGTCAAAATTCTTTAAGGTGTACCAAACTTCTATCACAATGTCACCATTTTTTGTACTCTTTTACCTAGTCCTATTTTACCATATTCAAGACACAAAATGAATCATATTGATGGAATCTAGAATTGTGACATTCTAAGATTTTGTATTGTAAAATATTTGACATTTTTTAATTCATTAACATTGTTGGGGATCCAAATATAAGGGGAAAAGGACTTTGTTAAGGATTTGGTTCTTTCCATTATGAATGGTACACATTAAAGGATTGTCGCCCAATAACTTTTCACAATAACTTAAGTTTTATTAAGAAAAAACATTAGGGGAACTTTTTTTCCCTTTTCATCTTGCATATTGTAACTTGATTTAAGTTAGTTCTAAAAATGTGACTAGAAAGTTTATTCCCTTTTTCTTGCAATGTTTAAATTATGGCTACAAAACAAGAGGAACATTTCACGAGACTTGAGACTTCAAACCAATTGTCAAATGGAGATGAAGTGCATATTTTTTTGTTGAAGTTAGTCCAATTGGTCCTCCATTTAATGTAATATTTTCTACATTTATTAATGTCAATATGAACATTGAAAGTTCTCTTAATAGGGATATGGGTTGAATAAAATCCTTATTGTTTTTACACAATTAAACCAAGTTTTGGGCTAGTGATAGTTGCAAGTATGTTCCAAGGGCATTATTTGTTATGAACAATGGGGATTTTCCTAATTGTGACCAAGTGCAACAATTGAGATGTGTTGTATCTCTTGCTTTGATTGAGAAAAAAAACAAAAAAGAAAGGGATCATTGCATACAACACTCATTTTAAAAAGGCATGTTGAAACTAAACATCTAAAGCTTTTAACAACATATGTTGAAGACCTTACTATTGTTGATGACATTTTAGGGTCATAGTCAAAGGATGATGAAAGTTGTAAGGTTATATAGCCCACCAAAAAATGCACAAAGTAGCACCAAATGTAATTTTTATTTTTTTGGGAAATAAAACTTCTTGCAAGAAACAAGATGAAACTCAATTATTTCTAGAGGACTTGATATTGTTCATGGCAAAATGGTTTTTCCCCTTAAACACATGTGGATGTGTAAGTTAATTTTGAGGTTGGATTCCAAATTGGTTTTCTCTTTTCAAAGGACATGGTCTAAAGAGATCCTTCCAACTACGGTTGCACATTATTTAGATTTGCACATGTGACTTCAACTTGATGCCACACCTATAATTATAATTTGATTTGTGGATGAATGGGGGTAGTAACATACCTTTGCTCTTGTCATAAGTTTTTTTTTTAAAGATTGGAAGCTTCATCATGTCACAATAGTTTTTTTTGAAACCAATGATATTACGGGGCACAAGTTGATAAGGCAATTGAAGGCCATGTTCGAAAACTTTGGGATTTTTAAAATTTTGTGTTATGTGAAAGATGAGGGCATCAATTTGGCGAACATGACTTGAACTTTAACGTCAATAATTTCTTGCGAGGCATTAAGTTTGTATAATCCTTTTGATGGTGCATGTTTTCAACATGCCATGAACAAGGTAACTCAAGATGTAACAAATGATGACAAGATTTCCAAAGACAAAATGCTAATTAAAGTGAAATTTGCACAAATGTCCCTCCAATCTTGCATCACATGGCCAAAATAATTAGGTATTTTTTAATATTGATTTTCACATTGCAATGCAATCATTTGGAGTCTATGAAATGTACAATAAAATCAATCCTTTCTTTTCATTGTGCATTGTGAGCAAGGTGGCAAAAAAATGCAGATGAATATGCCAAGAATTTGGTTTGCTTGAATGTAAATTAACAACTTTAATGAAAATGCATTTTGCATCCAAGGTTGCAATGTTTTAGCAATGTTGGGCCTATCAAGTTACAATTATCATGTGTTATAGTCAAATCAAAGAAATGCTTCAACTAACAAGATTCCTTCAACATAAACACAGACAATTATTAAGGCAATTTGTGAATGCATTTTTTCCTATTATGACAACATGTATAGTTAGTCGACACCATGAATATTGGCTATTGGTAGATTTTCTTTTCTTGGCAATCAAATTGTATGTGAAACTTTCAAAGGAAAAATTGGAATTGTAGGCAAAAGTTGATGTTATTGAGAACATGGACAAGTGCACCAAGATGAAACAACTTGGTGCCAACATGTAAGAGCAACTATTGTTTTGAGGCCCTTCCTTGATTTCCTAGATTTTTCAAGGCATTTTAAAGCTCACAATATGGTTGCTCTTATGTTGGATCTTCAACTTTAAGGACATGAATTTAATGGTAAACTATGTTAGCCATTTTTTTTCAATTGAGACTATTGCTACATATGACAATTAATTCCTCCTCCCAACCCTCAAGACCTTGTACCAAAATTTGCATGGATGGTTGAATGTTTTTCCAAGTGTTGTGCAAGAAATTATGTACAATAGTATTGTTGTTTTAGAGTGGGAGTATCTAAAGATGAAGCCTATTCAATGAATAAGTGTTTTTTTTTTTTTTTGAAATCAAATTTTTTTTTTTTTTGCACACTTCAAGCTAACTTATAATTTGGGTACTATGTATGCAAGTGCATGTTTGACATGAATTTTCATGTTTTCACACATTTGATGTGTCATTAAAAGATCTAAAAGACCTTTTTCTTTGGTGGTCAAAGCATGAAAGATAATTTTTGATAATTGTTTATTCAACTAAAACATTTTAAAGCAAACCTAGTAGTCAAATTGAGACAAAGATTTGTTTTCAACAAAGATTCTCACAAGCCTTCGTAGTGTCAATTTGATTCAAAGAACTTGGATTTCCTAGTTCTCATTAAAAATTGGCATGATGATCCCACTACTAGTGTTAAAGATAATGGAGGACTTAAAGATGTGGATGAGTTTGGTGAGGAAAAGGAGGACATATTGAATGTGACAAATGTTGAGTTTTTTTTATGAGGTTGAGAACCATGTAAAGGATTGCATGCAAAATTGGGACTTGTATCCATGATTTTGGTAGTATTTTGTTCATGGTGCACATGATTTTTTTAAAATTTTGATTTAACTCCTATGCCTTTATTACCGCTTTATAAATGTTTCAATTCAATGATCACATTGGATGTTGTAAATGCATATTTTTAACCTTTCATGTGAATGAAATCAAAATTTGCATGTTATGGCATGTCCTTTATCTCATTTTTTTAGTTATTTCCCTTTTAAATAGTTTTTACACACTTGCAATATTTTTACATGACCTAAAATTACTTACACAATTTTACACTTACATGGTTGTAATTAACCATGTACATTTACACTACCTAGCATATAAATAAATTTCCTTGAGCCATTTAAACATGAAGTGTAAGTCCTAAACCATATACATGCACAACATTGATCTAAATCAATTATAGAATAAAATACTCAACAAATCAATTCATGTTATTGAAAAAAATACCCAATAAACCAAATCATGTGTGTGTGAATTTGTAGATTTAATAGGTGGGATTTGGAGTTGCAAATATTGAATATGATAATCGTACTCCGAAACTCATGTCACAATTGTCACACCAATGATGATCACGAATAACAATATAAAAGCATTAAATTTTTTTTTGACAACAATATGTAAAAACTACCCAAAAAGTAAATTCTAACCACAATTAGTTCTTGTTGAAAATAGTGTTTTATTTTTGCACAATCACATATGTCTATCTAGCCACACATTAAATCACCTCTAATCAACTTTTGCATGAAGATAATTGACCACATGGATTGTGATGCAAATTATAATAAAAATTTGAATTTTAAAAAACTAATACAAATCTCACCTACATGCTTGTGAAATTGTTTAGGGAAAATAAAAAAAGTTAAAAATTAAATATACTTTTGCTAATAAATTGGAGCAAAAAAGGCTGGGTGGCTTTAGATGAACCTTGTGTTAATGGAATATGAATGGTGGATTTAACACTAACTTGTTAAATGTAATGGTTTACCATCCAATTTGACAATTTATAAAGTTGCATTAAATGGATGTAATGTGATTATAAAAAATGGGCATGGGAATAATCAATGAACTTCCTTTTCATGTTTGGTTCACAAGAAGAACTAGCCTTTAAGAACTACTTGGGACTTTCAAAACCCTAATAAAATCCCCAACTCCCAAAATTTCCTTAAGGAGTCCTATAAAATTCTAAATCCTTACATAATAAATCTTTTAAAATGAATGCTTATAAATCTTTTACAATGAATGCCTTCGACAATCCAATCCATGGGTTCTTCCAATATTCAATCCTTCATTTCCTATCAAAACACAAAAATATATGATGACTCAAGGAAGGGATTCCATCAATGTTAAACACAAAATATCAATTCCAAAATCAATTGTTGATTTTAAATCTTCACCCTTTTGGCCATTGCATTATGATAGGTCACTATGAAGACTAATATTAATTTTAGCTATGATTATGTTCACCATGGTTCCATTTGGTCTAAAAAGTTGAACGTTCAATGCCATTTAGACTCATGAAACATTAAGAAATTTCCCATTCAAGGATAACCTTGCAATTATGAAAAAACCTCCTAGTTAAGATCAAAATCCATGGATTGAAAGTTGATGGTATAGGGGATCTAACATGTCGATGATACCTTATCCCACAAATGTTCACTAACTTTGCACAACCATTCCCAAAGAAAATGTTCATATATATTGTGAAGATTTAAAGGTGGACTTCATGGTTGAAGATGGACATACCACATGTGTAAAGTTTGTGAAGGATAGCCATGATACGTTGAAATGAGCAAGAGAGGGAGGTTATGGAGACAACACACAAATACTGAGCATAAGCCCCCTTTGGAGGTCACAAAACCATAGCACATATCTCACCTTCCAACAACCTGCTAGTTGATTCAACTACACCATTAGGACATAACTTCAAAAGATAGCTCCTACTAGAGTATTGAAATCCTACAAAATGACAACATAATCAATCACCTCATTTCATTTTTATTACTAGCAAAATCATGACATGCCAAAAAGTCAAAAACTGCTTGGTAGGATAGCCCATAAGTTTTGAACAACTTGATTAAAAGCTACGACCACCATCACATTATCCGTTGTTTATATATATAGATCCATGATCAACATTGTGTTACTTGTCATGCCTCTTAACAAGACCTATAATTCATTTTGATATCATTGTTGTCAAACATTATCACATGTAATTATTCATCCCAAATCATGCTCATGTATTTGGTTTGCATGACATGATGTTTTCAAAAGGGCCAAACCACTTTTGTGAAAAGAGAAGTCACATTTCAACTACAATCTACTGGTTAATTGACTATTAAAATGTGTATGAACTACATGAACAAATTCAACTTGTACAAAATAATATGTATTTAAAAACAAACTATCAAATTAGCCATTTTAGTTCCAACCTTTAACCATCTATGGCAAGAATAACAACCTATGTTGAAGTCATTGAAAGATACTTTAGAATGGTAACATAGATTTATTTTTGGGGTTTATGATCCCAATTCATAGGATTATAGCTTATGGTTAAGGTAGGTTTTCAAATGAATACCTTAAGTTTTCGGTTCAATAATTTGTGTTCCAAAAATAAAATGGAAAAAATTTACAAGCCTTGACTATTTTACATGACCAACAATTAAAATTTGTTATCAAAGATATGTGAACTTTGCAAGCATTGTGAAGCTTGCATGTTTTAATTCATGGAAAAACACCTAGTTATTGAAGAGCTCAATTTTAAGGTTAAAGAGATTCAAAGGAACCAATCCAAGAAAACATACAAGTAATCGATACAAGTGTTTTATTGTTGGAATGTTTTGATTTTTCCATCATAACCTACATCGATTGTAGGGGTTTCAACATAGATCCACATTTTTGCCATTGTTAAAATTTTCTTTTGACAAAATTTGCTCATGTGTTACAACACTTGATAACTATAGTAGACAAAATATCTCCACATTAAATTCAATGTGATGTCCAACTGTAAAAGTCATGAAAATCATTTTTGACAAATGCAATAATACACTAAACTTGTATGTTTTTTTGAGAATCTAATATGAGAATGAGCAAATGATGACACAATGTGCTTGGTAGCACCTTTGGTTAACAAAGGTACCACAATCCCTTGAAAGATGACCAGACACATTACCATTTCTTTCGACAAATTTCAACCTAAACAAAAGAAAAATTAGCATGTTCAACTATTTCAAAATCAAATATGAATCATAAAATTAGCTTACATATATGTATCAAAATCTAGAATCTAAAATATAACAACCTTTTAAGCATGAATTTGAAAAGTTCAACAATGAAGCAAGGAAGCAAACATCCACAACAAATAGAATAATGAGGTCAACTTGTGCAAACCACATATATTGTCATGGTAGGGGTCATATGTAGTAGCAATAGCTTTCAAAATAGAAAATAATCAATTGCAATGAAGGGTTGGATTATTAGCAAAGATACAAGAAACAAAAAAAGGTGAGTTACCTATAGATTTCAAAGAGATGAAAGATAGAAACATATGAGAAAGAAGAAGGATCCAATGCCACAATGGTGCAATATGGAAGGATTATGTTTACGATCTTATGTGATTAGGGGAGAATTTTGCCCAAGAGCATTGTAGTTCATATACCTTGCAAAAATCCTTCACAAATGGACAATAAAAAAACACAATGGAACAAACAATGCTATTAAGCCCTAAACCTTCATTAAAGCCCTAAACCCTACTTGTTGGAATTAAGGATTGGGGTAATGTTGGTTGGGTATTTGATTGTGTTAATAATTGTCAATTTTGAGTTTTTAATATTTCAAATTTGTAAAATCCACTAGTTTCAATTCTAAAAAATCATCATCAGAGTCAAAGAATTTGTCTTAAACCCTAATTAAAGCCTTAAACCTTAATTTCTAGAATATAGGGCCTAATCTACAATTAACATAATTACCATTTTTTTCGGAACATCATCAATTTTATTTTTTTAATTACGAGATTCACACGTTGTTCAATGTCACATACACACAAAGTGCCAAACAAATGACATCTAGTGATTGACTTAATGTAGGTAAACATACATTAAGATTTAAATAATTAATAAAAAAAAAAATTTCATATAATTTAATTCATAGATCATGGATGAACTTGATGAACATTCACATGAAATTCATCTAGCATTGTCCACTCCATCCACCATTATCATTTGTCATCCATAACATTTATTAAAGAAGGCGTTTAAAAAAAAATGGATGGCAAACTATATAGTACTTCCTTTAGAAATGTTTTGAACTTGCATTACTAGGTGAAGCATGATGTCACACTACTAGGTGAAGCATCATGTTGAAGCAAACTTGAGGTGCCACCTAGCCACTTTGAAGGACCATTTTGCAACATTCAAAAACATTAGGCTCACACTTTAGAAAACATGTGATGTTTTGCTAGATGGCCTAGACTTGGACAATCAAACACATTTGTTCATTTAGACCAAAAGAACAATCCCACGGAAGTCATGTAGATGGATAGAAAGGATATCAATCCCTTCCATTGATCCTAGTTGAGGTTGGGAGCTAACCAAATTTTGACCTTGAAGATGCTTGAATAATTCAAGCTTGCTAAACAAATTATGATGTAAGTTTCAAGTTATGTGGAAAACAATAGATGTTTTAGCACATTTAGTTTCTTTGATAAATAAGTTGCATAATCAATTGAAGATGCTTACATTTGTGTGTAAAGATATTTGAGTAAGATTCTTTTATTTTGGAAACCTTCCAATATGATGATACCATTGTAGCTTGGAAGAAGAAGAAAGTTTGTAGAATAATTGAGGCCTACATACATAGGATTTGATCCTAATTCCTAAGGTTCTTTTTTTTTTTGCAACAAGTTCCATTATTAAACATGTGATGATTTGAAATTTGAAGTTTCCTTGAGTTAGGTCATCGGTCGAGCAAATCTTTGTAACTCATGTGTGTCCAACAAGGGCGAAGCAACATAACATTTGCAAACCTTTTAAGTGGCCAACACACAAAAGAAGGTTTTAAAAGTTGAAGTAGCTAGATATGCCTTTCAATTTTTTGCCACTATAACCTAAGCCTTAAACCCTAATAGATAAAAGCCATGACAAAAATGATAGAATGACCACCCTATTGACTAAGCATTCACAAAAGAAGCCATTGAGGCAACCTTCCCCAAAAGGATTAATTTTGCATTAACACTTAGGTCTCTTATTATAAGGATTAAGATAAATATAATTCAAGTGTTTTGTAAAGAACTATAAATTAATTAGTGTCCTTCTTAACACACAAAAAAAAGAGAAAAATTTGGAATTTTTTTCCTAGTGTAAATATGACTAAATTTTCTTTTTCTTTTTTTGAAAAAAATAGCCAAATCTTTTATTTCACAAAATTGGAAAAAACCCATCGACTACAATTAGATGTGATAACAAATTTTGTGATAATTTCCTTGTAATAATAAGGTACTAGTATGGCCTGTGCCATTGGCCCAAGTGTTACCACATCCTCAACTGATATTTCCTTCCAAAACCTGGTTTTTTGGAATTTATTTGAATTTTCAGTGGCAGAAATCACTTCAAAATCAATATCTCCCACATTCTGAATCCAAATCTTACCAAATAAATTCCACTAAATCCTGCTCATCAAGATCTTTCCAATAACACCAAATGCACATTCCAATTCCTCCTAAATTCTTAGCTATGATTTAATTTAATTTTCAGTGAAGAAATCATTCAATATTCAAGAACTTTTGCACCACAAGTCCAAATATCATGGAACCAAGCCCATGCATCCCTCCTCATCGAGAACTTTCCAAAGACACAAAAAACACAATTTGAAGCATCCCGGTTTGGTGGATCTCATAACTACAAAACAAAACAAAACAAACTACCTTCCTTCATCTTCTATCCATGACTTGGACTAGCTTTAAGGACATCACAAGTCATGATTTCAAGGTCGAAAAATCCCATTAAAAACTACCATGTTATGTTGAATTGTGCCAAAAGGGTAAGGTAAAACCCAAGGGATTGGGATTTTAGCCTACATGTCCTAAAGATCATAAGGGCTTTTTCAAAAATAGGGGGAAGGTTTGGAAAAAATGATATGTTCCTTGGCAAACATGATAACTTCTCAAAAATCAAATGTTTGCTCACTATCTCAAATAACAATTATGCCACATACTAGGGCCTTTATTAATTTATATTATAAAAAATTGATGTTCATATGTCTCATCAAAATTTATTTTAAAAAAATGCATATTTAACATTTATACCGAATGTAATTCTCAACTCATTTACATGCACAACTTTGATTCAAAATTTCAAATTTGTATTTTAAGTTGATGGGTTAGGTGACCTAGGTTAACCTAGGTTCTTAGATGCTTAACCTACATTCCTATGTGTTTAACGTAGCCTAAATGAATACTAAGTGCTTAGTCTAGGTTTTTAACCCAATCTAACTATGAACCAAGATGCTAGTTAATGAATTATTTATTAATAAATTTGATTAACTATTAGTAAATTACTAATTAATGAATTCAACTAATTATTAATGAATTAACTTGTTCGTAGCAATTGGTTGTGGTTTTTTTTAGTAAGGGATTGATCATTTTTATCATGAAAAAATTGTTCAATTTTATTCAAATTTTAATAAAATATAGAATGAACTAGAACACATATTGATGTAGTGAGAAAATGATTTTTTTCAAGAAGGAACCATTTAAAAATCCTCCAAGTCTTTATCTTCTGAATGGAAGATACTAGTGTCAACAATTTTCATCATAAGTTTTTGGATTATCAAAAGATCAGGTTCAACCTCTAGGGTAAGTGACAAGGATGGTGTGCTCTTTTCGAAGGCGAAACCTACAACTTCTTCATGCCCAAGTGTTTGAATAGTTGTGATCATGTGAAATCTAGCACCATAATAATGAAAGCCAATTTTTTCTCAATCATTCAAACCTTCAAATGGATTTTCAAGGATCATTTTAACAAGTTTAGCTTCATCAAATTCATATGTCGCATCAACTAAATCTTGGATAAAATGACCTTCATGATTTAGTGGGGGTTATTCCAATTATGTTTCATTAGAAAGAACCTCATTGTAAGATTGTCAATCAACTTTCATTGTTGCGCATGCATAACTCCCTACTTTGCCAAATAACATACAGTCCTCCTTTCACAACAATTACTGACCAATCTCCGATATGGTTGAATGATCCAAGCACACAATAGTTTTGTTTGACGGTTTAGGGTTTGACATTAGTTTATCTTTTCATATATGTGCTATGTGTTTTCATACCTGGATTATGAATATGAAAAAAAAATTAACACATGCCTTTTCATGTCCATGATATTTACATTAAAATAATTTAATCACTTCCCTCTTTCAAGTTTGAAGCCTTTCACTCAATCCTCTTCCCTTGAAAATTTGAAAATTGACATAAATTCAAACCATTGGGATCAATATAGGAACATAATAGAGCAAAAATACGGGAGAGGGTGAAGTGAGGGGATTCTGCTCAGTTTGGAGCCAAGGACATTATACTTGTAATGCATATTGTGCCAAGCAGCTTGAGAGCACTCAATCTACTTTCTATACCTAATAGCCACCACCATCGCTGATAGTATAGAGAAACACTCAAAAGTGATTCCAGAGGAATGTCTACAAACAATTTGTTACTTCAGTTCCCTGCATGATTTTATGGACGAGAAACACATGCAAGGAATTGGAACTCATTTGAGAAAATGCAACACGAACTGGAGAAATCACCATCTGGTTACTGTTGCAGGCACTGCGGTTCTGAATCTGTTTTCTGGTGTAGCAGCAATTGAACAGGACAGATGTGTTCTTGAACAGACTTTTCAGGACTGGGTTCGAGTCTCATGATGTAACAATTAGTAGCCTCATGTGGGAGTACTGAGGATTACCAAACAAATGTTCAAAAGGATGGCTGGATGCAAACCTAGCTGCAAGACAACAAGCCCTAGATTGGCCAAAGGCCAGACTCTACATCTAACAAGAAACAAGACATGACCGAGAAGTTATTTCGAACAAACTCAGAGGATCAGATTGAGTTTTCTCTAGAAAAAGTGGCAAACTGCCTCTAAATCTCCACAATTTGCTAAGAAGACCATGATGTCAGCTGCTATTGCTTTTTCATTGAATATCACAAATGACTCAAAGCTCCAGTCCAAAACAAGACCCCAATGAGAGTCCCTAAACATGGGCAAACTAATTCTTTACATGAAATCAAAATCATTATCTGCATCATAAGTTGCAGCCGCAAAACTGTCTTCATCAGGCTTGTCCACAATGAGCTGCTTTTTCTTTGCACCTGTGGACAAATTACCAACATTAGTTCCTTGTGAGAGAGCCCACTGAGGTATCAAGAAATGAAAATCTAGCAGACCTACTCTAATACATATGTATCACTAATGCTATGCAACAGAACACATACACTTCTCAGCAGGTTACCAAGTTCCAAATCATTATATTCCAGGCATCTCATTTGTGCAGAAGTTAGCAATAATCCCATCATATGTAAACTTTAATATGAGTTTGGTTTGCAAGTTTTCCTTTGACCAATGGTTTCATTACATGTTTAACACATCTAACAGTTTCAAACTCCACACCATGCAGACTGCCAAACTGTCACTAAAGCTTACTTGTCTTCTTCTTCCCTGCTGTTGCATCCTTCTCAGCTTTAAGCTTTTCATTGGCAATAACAGTCATGCTCGACGCCACCTCTTTTGCATCAGCAGCTTTCAAAGATGAGACTGCATGTCTCATCAAAGCCCGAAGTAGAGTCATGTAATGAAAACTTTTCTGCATGGCAAAGAATAACAAGGCCAAACACATTTTGCCATGTTAAAGAGTAATACTAGTGTAGACCTCAGATCAAATGTTAAAAGAACATTCTACCTTAAATGGGAATGGAATCCATTCACAACCACAGTAGTAATGGATGCAATTGTGCAAATAACAGAGTGTTGCTTACTGAATTCATCTCCTCATTTATTTCTCCACTTATGTACATTTTTTGCTGGAATGATTCATGTGTGGATCATCAAAAGAGACACCATTCAAACAAAAGTACACTCCTGTTATTGCTGGGCCGAAAACAAGCCTCAGCAAATGAAGAAGCAGTAGGAGAAGAACTCTCATGAGCATCAAGAATTCTCCATACTCATGTTTAAAGAAAGCCAGTCGGAGAACTACAAAAGATAATGGCTGCGCAGTACTCTGATATAAACATGGCTTGTAATTGGTAACAGTGGAAGTCTCACCTCAAAAGGCCTTAACTTTTGTGCAAGAAGCTCAGCATACTCCAGGAAATCAGCTTCAGATTTGGGAATGAAACCGTCTAGACTTGGGCCACCACCAGTCTTTTTCTCACCAAAGAGCTCTGTTGTGTGTTGATAGTCAGCCTCCTCTACAAGCCTGTTTCATACCACATACAGAAGAAAGCAAGCCCTGTGTTGTCACTTTGGCCTTGTGGCACAAAATCAGATGCATCCAAGAGTTCTTGCACCACAAGTTCTTGCAAAAAAGAAAAAAAACTACCCAGATCATGCATCCAACAGTGGTCAAATTTTGTGAGAAGTGAGAATGAATTTACCTCTGTTGACGTAGCTTCTCAGCCAGGGGATCGGCAAGCCTGTCATCTTGAATAGATGATTTTGCAGCCTTTGTATCAACTGCCTTTTTTTTCTCTGTCTTTGGCTTTACCACAGCTGGCACCTGTGCAGCAACAGAAACAAAAGAGAACCTATTAGTGGCCACCGTCAGGGTTCATCTCACTGAGAAATTGGCCACCAGTTACCTTGAAAAAAAGGAGAAAACCTCACATAAAACAGGTATGTGCACTAACTGAAGAACTGTGAGCTAGCCAAAAAGACTCCCTTGCACAAAACTGGCTGCATCAGACCATATTCAACAAGAGTAGACTGACCCTGAACGATCTATACTGCGCATAGGGCACTTACAAGCACTTACAGGCTTGGGCTTGTCCTCCTCTTCCCAGGACTGCTTCACTTCCTCCTCTTCCACATCTTCATCATCCCACTGATTCTTTGGCGCTTCCTTGGCAAGCACTGGCGGCACAGGCACGAAATCTTCCGACTCTGCAGCTCCGAACAAAAAACTTTTGTTTTATGTGAGAAACCCTAAATCGGATCCTTCATAGTGGAAGGACACTTTCATCTTTCTCCTTAACAGCAGCCGCAGCGATGAGTTCATTATACAACAACAAAAGGAAATTCATTATTTCCTAGAGAAAAGCTCAGCAATACCCTTCCATGCAAAAAGAAAAAAAAGAAAAAAATTCTTGCTTGAAGCTGGAGATCATATCCATATCGCAAGGAAGGACACGAATCTAGCCGTGATCAAACCGCCGACAGGTCTAGCAAGCAGTCTAACACTCCTGAAAACAGAAAAAAAAAAAAACCAAAGAAAGAATCGCAGGAGAACTACAAATGCAGATCCAACGAAGAACACATACCCCAGTCATCGTCCATGTTGCTGCTCTGCCTCACGGCTTCTTCACCCCGGAATTCAATACTACTGCACAGGAAGGGGGCGGGGGGGGGGGCAAAAAACACAGGCAGAGAACAAGGTCAAGCTCTGAGGCTATTGAAGCCCTTCACAGAAAGAGAGGCAGACAGACAGACAGAAGAAGTGCTCCTTTGCCCAAAAAGAAAAAGAAAAGGGAAAGCTCTGCTGCGTCTCTCTCTGCGGCGTCTGCTCCTGAGGTGTTTTTGTAGCAGCTGCGCGTAGGTGATGATCCTCCTCTTCTGTGTTGTGTGTGTGACGAAGGAGTAGGGGCGCGCGCAAAACACCTAAACTTTGTGAGAATGCTGCAACACACGAACAAACAATGTACTCATTGTTTCTTCCCATTATGAACTGAGCTTGGAGCCCTAATGGATGAAAATATAGCCTGAGAGTGAGTGTTCTCATCCAGGGAACCAACGCCACGCCCTAAGTTCGTTAGGTACCTCTTCTATTTTTGTCACAATTTAAGCAGAAATTTATTAAAGAAAAAAAAAGGCAAAGAAAACAAAGGTTTGCTTCAATTATGAGCCAAGCTCTCTCCCCTCATGGATGAAATATGGACCAACAGTCAGTATTCTCATCCATGGATCCAACAGCTTAGCTTAGTTACTTTCTGCCTAAGTTATCTCACAATTTAGGAAGAAATTTATTATAAAAAAAAAAGACATTAAAAAAAAAAGAAAGGACTTATGAAAGGTTTGCTTCAATTATGAGCCACTTATCCCCTAATGGATGAAACATCGACGAAGAATCTTCTCATCCATGGATCCAACAGCCTAGGTTAGTTACTTTCTGCCTATGTTATGTCACAATTTAGGAAGAAATTTATTATTAAAAAAAAAAGACATTAAAAAAAAAAGAAAGGACTTATGAAAGGTTTGCTTCAATTATGAGCCAAGCACTTATCCCATAATGGATGAAAAATCGACGAAGAATGTTCTCATCCATGGATCCAACACCCTTAATTAGTTATTCCCTGCCTAAGTTAGCATATGTCACAATTTAAGAAGAAATTTAGGAGAAAAAAAAAGGCAAACAAAAAAAGGGACTTCAGTTATAGAAGAAGGTTTGCTTGAATTATGAGCGATTCACATATCCCCTCGTGGATGAAATGTAGACGAACAGACTTCTCATCCATGTACCCAACAACCCTAAGTTCCTCTGTGCCCAAGTTATGTCACAATTTTGACAAGAACTTATTATAAAAAAGGAAAAAAGATTTGGCTGGTCTGCCCGGCTGTCCGGGCAGCCTGACTTAGTCAAGGTGGATTTAAAAGAGGTATTGACAAATCCAGTGTTGACCGGTTCTTTGATTTTGTGATAACCTCTGGTTGGGGGGGTTCTTTTTTGGGGGCAAAAAAAATTCAAATCAAAGAACTGTTTTGGGTGGGTTATATGGAAACTGCATATACCTCCTCACTCTTACCCGCCGGTTCCTTCTTTGACGGTATAGAGAACCACACCACACTGGTATACTGGGGTACTAGAGGTCAGTTCGACATTAATTAGATTATTTGCAAAATTTTCAAAAAATAAAATAAAAATAAAAACTAAATAAATGAATATAGATTAGGTATCTCGAATTTTTATTTTAAAAAAAAAATTTATTTTATCATTGTATTCTTTTTTTTTCCTCCCATTTAATGGGTCTTGTTTATTATTTTCACAAAAAAATGAAGTGATTGTCTAATATGTGCACATAAATTAGGAAGTCGACAACTTGAGAGAAAAAAATAATGATTTTTTCACTGCTCTAAAAGTAGAGTATTCAATGGTCTTAACTTCATGAAAGTGAACTTGATGTTCATTTTTAATTAATTAATTAATTAAGTAATATTCAAACCTTTATTGATATTTTAAATTAATATCTCAACTTTTGTCAAATGTAAAATATAATTAAAAAGGGTGTTAAATTAAGTCTTTGAAAATTAATTACATACTTGACACTGGGTTGTGGAATTAGCGGAGATACTATGGTATAAACCAGTGTTGTGTGTGTTAATGGTTTGGGACTTACACTTCGTGTAAGTGTAAAGTCCATAATGAAATTTATTTACACTCCATGCAAGTGTAAGTGTATAATATTCATTTACATTTGTGTAAATGTAGAATATGAAATGTGTAAGTGTAAAACTGTGCAAATTTATTTTATGCTGTGTAAAGCAGTGTAAGTGTGAAAATAAATATATTTATATGATTTTACATGGCTATGGAAAATAGTGTAAATATATAACAATGTAAAAAATTTGATTTTTATTTGAGGAGGGGAAATTTCATAATATTTTTGAAGATAAGCCAGCTAAATTGCCAATTGCAAAAGAAAAAAAAAAACCATCAAAATATACACTCACAACTAATTCATATGACTTTGCAAGAAGGTCTGGTCATTAAATATATATAATAATATTATCTATAAAGTAAGGAAAACAACACTAGAACCCTGAGTTTGATCATAAATAGGGTGAGATTCAAAAAAAAAAAAACCATTAGCATTCAAGGGTGGGGGGATCTCGGTTTTTGTGGTGAATTGAGTTTCATCCTGTCTTTCCTTTTTCTTTAGCGCCTGTACTGTTGCTGCATATATTTTCACTGCTCCCTACTTGTAAAGCTACTATAATTAGTCTTGAAGCTTGTGCATTAAATGCTGATTTTCAGCATTTCATTCCCAGATTTAATAAAATTTCCTTCCTTATATAGATACCCTTGAAGAAGGGTTTTGGTGAAAGGAGGCCCAAAGATAGGGTGATTTTACAAATAATTTTAGTTTTTACACTTACATGCCCCAAAACATTTACATGGAGCCGTGTAAGTGTATTTGACAAATATTTACACTGGCCTTGTGTAAGTGTAAATGATTTACACTGGATTTACATGCCGTATATATAGCTATTGACACTTACACATAGGACACTGGTATTAACCAGTTCTCGTCATTGAGTTTTATGAACAAAGTATTCTCCCCATTGAAAGAGTGGAGTGTGGATTTGGATGGGCTCTAATCATGGGGTGAAGAATCAATAAAAGAAAGAGATTGGAATTAAAAGGAGGGACCTTACAATCCCATACTTGGAGTATTCTTTTTAAAGAATAATTTGGTGATATAGCCAAATTGGTGATTATCTGATTTAACCAAATTTGGCTACATAATAGATATGAAAGTAGAAAAAAAAAAGAATTTTTTTGTATTGTTGGTTACCAATTGGAACTTATCATAAAAATTTGGCAATTCAATTTTTTTTTTGGAATTTGACAAATTTGGGCCATTCTTTTCATGAAAAAACCTTTCAATATGTTGAAATTGTGTTATTCATGTCAAAATTTGATGAAAGGTTTGTGATGAAAAGTTGAAGAAAGATTAAACCCTAGGTGGATGAAATAACACCATCAATCTCAGAGTTTGTATGCGACAAAGTTTCGATAGTTGATGGTGATGAGGGGGATGTTGTTGTTTGCTTTGCTTTTGTGTTGGTGTTTTTGTTTTTTTGCAAGTTATTTTGTGGTGGCTTGATTCTTATTGTGATAGCGCTTGATGTTTGGAATTTGGTTAATGCTTTTCATTGTGGTGAGAAGTTGGTGATTTTGATGGGGGTTCTTGGTGGGTGCGAGTGATGGAGCTTTGGAAGAACAATTATTTAAGAAGTGGAATGCTATTTCTTGTGGCAATTAAGTATCACATTTTGATTTGTGTGAAGTAGGTAGTATGATAGAAGGGTTGTTGTGTGGTGAGGTGAAATTGAAAAAGAATGTCTCAATGGAAACTTGTTTTTCCTTCTAATGCATATAAAATTCCATTGCACATATGTTTTAGGAGAGGGAATGTAGGTGTAGAAGTAGATTTCAGGAGTCAATTTAAGGAAGTGATGATGATTTCTAGGCGTTTCAGAAGTGGTTCTTGTGGCAATGTTGGGCGTGGTTTGTGTTTTTGTTGTTGGAAGCAATATATGTGTTTGTGTTGCTAGGAGAAAGAATACCCATACCTTGAGAGCTTCGAAAATTTGAACTTTGTTTTGGGTGAAATTTGTTCATGTGAAACATATGTGGTGGAAATCCAAGTAATGAAACATCTTTATAAACTTCTTAAATGAAACATTGTAGTCTATGCATTATGGAAGTCCTTGTGGCAAATTTAGGGAAGGCATCAAATCATGTTGCATGTTTAGTTTACAATATCTATGATGATTTAAGTCTATAAAGTATTGTGGAAGAGATTTTGTTTTGGGTTGTTATAGGGATGAATTTATCACTGATGGGAGTTATGTGTTTGTGTTTTAAATAAGTATTGCTTGAGAAGGGATTAGTGGCGCTTGTGAGAGTGAGATTGGAATGCTTTGATCCTTGATGATTTGTAGTTTAGGTTAAGATGACTAGCAAAGAATGGATTTATTGTTTCATTTGTTTAAGCAACTCACAATTCAACAAATGTTTTGGAGATGTGTTGCAATTGAATATTTCTATGACTAAGATTGTATTTTTACATGTATTTGGAGGACACCTTATATTCACATTTCCATAGTGCATTTGAAGAAAACCTTAAATGATATTTTTTTCCTTTCACCATTGACCCCGGGGGGTACATTTAATGTAAACTTTGGAATTTACATGTGTCAAACAACCATTTTGAAGGGGGTATTAAATAATTGTCCAACCTATTTTTTATCATCCTATTATTATTTAATTTTCTAAGATATACATACTAAAGCCACCTTATATTAATTATAATCCATTATTTCGTATTATTACATACCTTATATTACAATTAAATTGATTATTTGAATAAAATGTACCCTATTTTTTAATTAATTAACTTAATAATTTCTACCCAACAACCAATATATTGCGTCCTATATTTTTATTCATGTATTTTCTACTTTTTTTATTAATGTCCCCCTTGGGCTATTGACATGGCATTTGAACAACGTGTTTTTTGTGACATGTGTGTTGTTTTTTTGGGGTAACATCTCACAATATTTTTTTAGTTGTTCCCATCACACCCATTGAGTATCACAAAAAGAAAAAGAAAAAAATCAACATAGGTTTTTATGCTCAATGAAGTCTTCGGATGGAGCTTTTATCATAATTGAATTTACATTCCACTTCACCTTGGGAGGGTTGTTATTTTGGTATTTGCCATACACGAATATAGCCCCCTAGGAAAGAGAGGGGGATATTACATGTACTTACAAAAAATGGGAGGTGTTAGATTTGTCTCATGTTTAACCCCTAAAGACCTAAGACATTATTTTAGTTAAAAAATGGTGTGTTTTTCACACTTACATATTGAGATTTTAAAAAATTAGATGAATGTAAAATTTGAAAAACATATTGTATAGATGTAACGTCATATTAGTCATGATGATTCTTAAATTCTTTTAACATCATTGGAACAAATGGCTACACATCATTAATACATCTATACCTTTAATAATTTGAACTTGAAGGTGCTCACACCTTTTACAACTTTTTTTAGGATTCAAAAGTACACATGGAATACCTCCAATACATGACAACCAAATGTTATGTTATACATACATAAGTTATGCATCATCATCAATTCTTTTTTCATATATCTTTTACCATTATTCTTGTCACCACTTGCAAACCACATGGCATCACCAAAATTATACATATATAAGGTGTTTTTAAAAAAAAAAGTAAAAACCCATAGAGGTGTATGCCAAATCTAAACGATAGATGCACACAACTACATAGAAGAAACATGCGCAAATTTAATTAGTTTATTTGGAACTAATTTGTGCATATTATAAATTGATTTTATTCATAATTTGAGTTTCATGGCCTTGAAGACCCATAAAGTTTTCTTGGGCAAGGGGTGAAAATATAAATTTGGGAGGGTTGTTTTTGACCAATTCAAATAGCATAAATCCACTTCTTATATATGTAACCTCAATCAACTAAACTTTTAATAAATAATGCCATCTACTACTAATTTGTTTGTACTAATTTATTTTATGAATATAATAAGTTGTCCAAGCCTTTTTGAGGCTAGCATTTGAAAAAGCCTTCATTATCACCCACCAATGGTTTTTAAAAGAAACTTTATGGTGTTGTTCAAATGCCATCCATTAGACCATTTAGCCAACTTTGGAAATATTTAAAATATGAAATTAGAATTTTTTGGAGCACCTTTCATATTATAGGCAATTGTAAAAATATTAACAACTCTTTTACATTTTTTTCCTTTTTTGTTGAAATTTTGTCCAAAAAAATGGGAATCCATAATAGGATTTTTTTTCCAAAATATTTTTCACAAAATAAATCACTTCCAAGGGGGTTTTTATTTGGAGAATTTTCACCATTTGGCAATAAAAGAAATTGGAAAAAATTGGATATTTTTGAGTTTCTAGTGTAAATTCAAACAAAATTGCCCAAAAAATGAAAACAATTGCCAAAATTTCAAAACCACAATTTTTTAGTTTTTATTTTGGGAAAAATCACCAAATTGCGAAATGTTTTTTTTAAAAATTTAGTATGGCAAAATTTGTGTGTCTTCTAAGTGTTTTAGTCACCAAATTTCTAAAAAACAAAAATTTTAATAATTAAATTGCCAAAGGTTATAATAGGTATTAGTAGGTCACCAAAAATACAAAAGCATGTTAATTCTTTTAAAATTTTAATTTATTTAATTGCCAAATTTGGCTAAATCATCTTAAGGATGATCCCCATTTTAGCTACATGACAAAATTGAGATAAAACCCTACCACCCCTTTTTAAAAAAATAGAAATAATTTTTTCAATTAGCCCCCAAAATAACAATAGATAGAATTCCCTTTATTGGTGTTGCCCATGAAAAGTAATAAATTCCCATCCCATACATGCCCCTAATGGATAGGTGGGGTACAAGTACCATTTCCCACCCTTGAGAACCCAAATGTCATGATTGCAATCCATTTTAAAAAAATTAGTAAATTTCATTATTTAATATTGATTTTTTACACAAAATAGTTATCGTCATTAATCATATGGTACAATTTTTTTTTTGGATTTATTTATATTTTTCAGAAATCACACACCCCCTAGGTTTCTGAAAATGGATGTGAACATCCATCTTGTCCTTGAGGCATTAAGGAGTAGGCATAAGAGCCCATGCCTTCTTAGTCCTAGGGATCTACCTATGTTTAGGTGTTAGACAATTTGTTGGAATCTTTTGTAATGATATGCATGTGGATCAATTAGTGATAACATTCGATGATTGCCATTGATGTGAATGTGTTGTAAACACTTTTGTCAATATTGAATCTTTTCACATAATTGAGATTGTTGGCATCATGTGCTTTATGATATTTATGAAAAGGATTACTTGTATTCTCATTATCAGGTGATATAAGGTGATGATTTGCCAGTTGTGATTGTGTGCCATAAGATTTAGATGCTATCAAGTTTGTATTAATTAACTTTATGTAACAATGGATTTCTAAAGGTCTTCAAATTGTACAAAGGTTGGGATTATGAACCCAATTAAAGAACCAAATTCTTTTTAAAATTCAATAATCTTGATTTGTGTTGATGGATGATTTCACAAAAGGTTAATCAACACCAAGTACTATTAACATAAGTTTGTATAATCATGTAATCAAATTAATTAAGTAAAGAAAAGTGATCCAATGTGAATGCATTTGTTTGATTAATTTGTTTATTAATGTATAGATAAAACATGTACAAAATAAATTTGACAACATGATTTAATTACAATCCTACACCTTTTCTTGTAGCATTGCAATCAACAAGCTATAATATTTAAATTAAATTTAAATGTAAAATAAAAAAAATTAGACCAAAGGGTTCGAAACAACCAAATAAAGTCATTTAGTAAATATATATTCAAATGTAATTTAACCTTCATTTAAAAGGACCATGTTTAAAAATTCTAAGATTATACAACTTAGATCAAAGGTTTTAAAACAACAAAAATTAGTTTTTTAAAGAAATATAAATTCAAATTAAATTAAATTTTTGTTTAAAAGGACCATGTCTAAAAATACATTTGTCTAAAAGGTTTTTAATTTTATGTTTTTCGATTAAATTTTAGTCATTTGTTGGTTGTTGACATTTTTTTATTAATTTTTATTATTTTTAGATTGCTTGTCTTTCACATTTCTCATTTTTTGGTTATTGTAAGTTTAATATTTTAGATTTGTATCCTGATTTTTATATGAGTTTCATTTTTTGGTTCATCTTTGCGTATACTTTTTTTTTTCACTATTTTTTTTTTTTGGTTACTTTTTCCTTTGATTGTTGTTAGTGTTTTAAATTTTTTTGTTGTTTTTAATATGAACTTCAGTGCTTGTTCATGTTTTAAAAGTCATTTTTTGATTTAAGCTTCAAATCCTTGCAAGGTCATGTGATTCATTGCATTCATTTGATAAAATTTAGTTTTGTGATGTTTCATAAGTTTCATAAGTTTCAAAACATTGAATAAAAAATAAAAAATAAAAAGTTTTAACATTTTACAAAAAAATTAAAGTTGGGTCATAAAAGAAATTTTGTAAGTTGTAAAGTGTTTCAATTTTTTTAGATTTCCCATGTTCTAAAGGGTTTGTAATTTATGATTTGTTTTCTTACTTGGAATGAAATTTGAAAAGTCGAAACATGTTTTGAATGGGTGACCTTTCTATCTTTGGAAAAACTTCAATGATTTCAATAAGAAAGTGGGATCACAATGTGTAAACAAAATTATAATTTTAAATAGATGTTTTGAAAAGTAGTTGAACCATTTAGAATACAATTTGAAAAACCAGATCATGTTTGATTAAAAGGATTCGCATGGCATTGGAAAGCTCTTGAAAATAATTATAAAATAATAGAATCATATACATCTTGTTTGGTTTGATTTACTAGGAATTATGAACCTTCAAATATTTAAAACTTGATAGAGAAACATCATGCATGAAAACATGCTACAAAAAAAATTCATGCATTAAAGCATGTCTTCAAACGTGGTATATGTTCTTAAGCAGGCTAGGAAAGATTTACATGTTTAAAAAATGTTGAGAATGATTTATACACTTTGAACATGCTAAAAACATGTTGCAAAAACCTTACATAATTTCAAATACATTGACAAGGGATTACTTGTTTTGAAATGTGATGAAGGAAATATGTGTTTCGAAAAATGTCTAAAAGGACTTTATTATGTTTTTTAACATGTCCAAAAGGGCTTGCATTGTGAGAAACGAGACCAAGGCAAACAAGTTAAGAGAAATGACAAGGCATGATGTGAACCAAAGGAAGTGAGAAGCTTTTGGAAATGAATGAGAACCATTTAAAAAAGTTGCATTCCCAAAAATCGCAATCCCATTTTAGAAAGTAAGGTTTTAATTGGGGAGCTTTCAAGTTTTGGAATAAGGTTTTAGGGGTCAAAGCCAAAATCAAATTGAGTAATCTTGGTATTATTGAATAGGTACCCATAGGTATCAATGTGGGCTACAAGGCAATGAACTTTCATTCCCAAAATAATGTTTTCAAGGGTTGAAACAAGATTTGTCAAGAGGAATAATAACTATTTAAAACATGATTTGGGAAGGCAAATTAAGTTCAATTGATGAGTTTGATAAAACATTAAAAATATCTTGAAAATGGTTATCAAATATTGTTTTTGCACTTTCAAGATGATTACATTTCATGGAAATTATGAACCTTGATATTGTCAGACACCAAAATGTGGTAATTTCAAAAGAGGATTTTGAAAGTCTCAAGAAGTGTGCCACTTCGATGTACTCCCATGGGGACCTCCAAATATGTTATAAGGAGAATGGTGCCTTGTATAAGATTCTAGGCCATAATGATATTTGTGTTAGTCTATGATGGAATTTATGATGAATGCATGACCCATTGTTGGTTCAAAAGAACATGGATCACTTTGTTTGTTTGTTTGTGCAATTGATGTGACTAGAATATGTTTGTGAACCAATTATCATAATCATCACAAAGCTTTATGTTAATCATGAAAATCAAAGTAGTGCTCTCCAATGTTTTTGGAATTCCATTATTATTGAACTTGGGGAGTTTTTCATCAATACCACTTGACAAACATGGGGATGCATTGTTATAAAATTGAAAAAACAAAATGAAAGCTAAATCTGATTTGAGTGTACAAAATTTATGTTTTTTCTCACAACATTTTAGCATTTGTTGTGCATTTCAATGTTAGCGTCTACAACCATAGCTATGAACACACATCAGTAAACAACATAAAACCTCATAAATTTAATACATCCTATTCAAACTCAAAGCTTTACTCACTTACATAAAAACCCATTACCCAAGACAATTGTAGGAATCCAAGTACCATACATCTTGCAAAACAAAACCAAAATATATAAACTTCCTTGAAAATTAAACATAACATAGAACATAAAAATGAGGTGGTTTCAAAATCCAAAAAATCGGATTTTGATAACCCAAATCCTTACTTATCCTGAACATGAAAAGTTTGGAACTATGTTCACATTGGAACCAATTCCAACTTTAAGTTACCTATGGTAACTAGGATGAAAACATATAACTACTATGAAATTTTTAACACATTTGTGTATATATAATGTAACATTCCTAAACAATGCCCAAATACAATTTTGCCATGATTGACATATCAACCATCAATTTTGTGCAGCATAAAGTTCATTACATCAAAATTGCCACAAACTCTTTTAAGGGTTCATGTTTTTTTAACTATTGCTTTAGAAAATTTCAAAATTTGCTATAAATGTTGAAGGTATCTTGGAAGATTTCACCTTGTGAAATAAAATTGATTCATTGTTCTTTTATTTATATGCCTACACCTCCACCATGCATGCTTTCATTTTTATGAAATGTTTTTAATTCAAAGTTGCATTTGTTTTCTTTGTGTCATCCACACAAGGTTTTGGTCATTTACAAAATGAACATGGAAAGGTAATGTAACCAAGTTTGACAAGGACAAGGAAACATAATAAAATATTATTTATCCTTGATGTGAATGTGATTTCCAAATTTGTGCACAATTCAAAGGTTTTATTTTTGTGCTACATTCCAACTATTTTAAATAGTTTGATGGTCAACATTACATCATCACAAATGACATTCATAATAAAAGTCTAAAAAATGTCCAATCTTTATTCAAAAACTATACAAGGTTTTTTTTTTTTTTCAATTTTGTTAGGTGGGTGTAATACGGATCATCCAAAAGAGGAACAAACCAAATTTGGTTACAAGTAAGAGAAGAAAACATAAAACATTTAAATTCCTACTTTGTTTTGGCGATTTTTAATTTCTAATATGGTGACTTCACAACTTTTTTTCTCAAAATGTGGTGACTTTGGTAGAATTTTCCCCAAAAACTCCTTTGAACATTTCAATTTTTTTTTTGGTCATTACAATGAGAAAATCCACCAAAACATTATTTGAACACATATTAAGTTCAAAAAATCAAAGACACTTAAATGAATTTGACCATATAATTAAACTTCCTTTTGAAGGTGGTCATCAAAATATGGGTAACCTTAGGTTATGTAACCTTTGGTTAAATTTTAGGCTATGTAACCTTAGGTTGTTTTAAGCTATAACCTTAGTTATTATAAGGTATAGCTTATACCTTATAATAGTTTAAGGTATAACATATAATAATAAAAAATAAAATAATCTACAATAATAGCCTAGGGTATATTAGCTTCGATACTTAAGGTGAAATAACCTAAAAATAGTTTAAAATAACATAAGATAAACTATTTAAAAAAACCTAAGGTAGAATAATTGAAAATAACCTAAAATAACTTAAGGTGGAATGATTTAGAATAACCAAAATAGTTTAAGATACAATAACCAAAAATAATGAAGAAAAGCTTAATGTACAATAACTTAAGGTGAAATAATAAAAAATAATTGAGAATAACATAGGGTAAAATACCTTAAAATAACCTAAGGTAGAATAACTTGGAATAATTTAGGGTACCATAACTTAGGGTATTTAAAACAACATAAAAAAACCCCTATGTACTATAATGAATTATTTCAATTAGTAATGTATTATATCAATGAGTGGTGAAATATGATGATTACATGGTGACCTTATAGTGACATAATTTTAAATAGGGTGAAATGATTAGGATGGGGTGAACTTATTTCACTTTGAAATCCAATAGTGACTTAGGGTAATGAATTGCACCTCATTTTTAAATTAATGTTCACATCATTCAATCATCATTTTTTCCAATAAGAATGGTCATGATTTTGATGTAATTATCACAAATTAAAGCATTTGCAATTATCCAAAACAAATTGGCACAATAGGCCATATAGTAAACCATATGACAATTCTTTTCAAAACAAATGAAAATGTTGAATAACAATAAATATTTTTTGTAACATGGTTCACATTATCAAAATGGAAAAAATGTGATTACCTTGTGCCTTTCTTGCTAATCTGAATTGTTGAAAAATGAAACAAATTCATTTCATTTTTTTTAACAATGTAAAAGTTTTTTTTTCTATACATGATGATAGACGTAATAGTGTATTGGTAATTTTTAATGTAAATATTTGGCATATGGGGTCTAATCAAGATAAAGTAGACAATTGAATTACCTTTGTAGCCCACATTCTTTCAATAGATTTTCAATTGGCTTTTCTAAATGCAAGTAGTTATAAAACCTAATTTTTGTAGTGTGAACTTTTGTTTCAAGAATGTGTTAAACATGTTTTAACAAAAACAAAGTAGAATATTTATTTGATGTCACTATTAAGTATACAATGATTTTTATATTTTAAATCAATAAAAATGTATTTATTTCATTAAAAATATAAAAATAATAGTAGGTTTGAAGTTTGAACACCTTAAATGAACTTATCAATTAAAAAAATACTTGTTATTTATTTTTATAGTATGAAAGTTCTTCAAATTTTGTATTCAACTTACCGTAAATTCAATGTAAGGCAAAATGGTTTCATAATGAAACTTATGCAAATTTAATATCTTGTGTTTAAGTTAAAATTTGTATCATTTTAAAATTGGATTTTGATATGCAACTGTTTTTTATTCTACTTTACCATGTTTTCACCTTGTGACATTTATGAACCTTTCTAAATATGTTTTTCTCATGTGAATGTCTTTTATTATATGTCTAAAATTTCACTTTTTTTCACTTATTACATTTTCATTTGATCTATATTTGTTGCATCTTGGGTTATATTTTTGATTTTACATTATCAAGGTGTGATTTAAAAAAAAAAAAAACAAGTTCATTGTTCTTTTGCACCAATGATGTTGGAGATTTGAACTTTTCTTCATAATTGTCTACTCTTGTTGTTTTACATAGACTTTATATATTTTTATTGTATTATTAAGAACTACATTATTGATAAAAGATTAAATTGATCTAATTAACAATTGGGCATTATAATAGTAAGTTGGATAGAAATCAGATTTACAATCACTTGCCATTGATGGTTGAGTGCCTATAAATAATAGGCCCTTGTTAAATAAATAAATTGCATTTCCCAAAGGTGAATATATTCTAAAAAGGTATTTAGACACTTGTCCATGTTAGGTACAGATGAAAATAACTTAATAACTCACCTCTTTGAAGCCTATAATGATGAACATGGACATGAAAAGCCACCAAATTTTTGAGAAACAAAGATAAGAGGGCAAAGAGGAGAGGTGGGGAAGGGGGGATTTGGGTTAAATTCGGAACCTTGCCAAGGACATTACACTCATTAATTATAAGAATGATTGAACTTATATTTACTCTTTTGCGGCTTGTTTGATTCTTGAAAACCAACAAAGGGAAAAGTTTATGGATATTATGATGAGTGAATAGTGACAATAGATGTATTGCAAGGTTTAACGATGGCAAAAATGAAAAACACACACACGTGCATGCATGCGCACACACACATGTGCATAATGATCGATTGTATGTTATATTACAAATTTGCAATTCATTGTGCATTGAATTGTGTTAGATCCCGAATGGATAAGCAAGGGACAAGAAATGTTATTTATACAAAAAAATGATGGTGTTTCCAAATACTCGAGACAATTTTTTCCCCCGATTTACATGATTAGGGGAATAGTTGAAAAAACAGCTTGCTTGTTGTAGGAATGTGGAAGGAATAATTGTTTGCAGACCAAGTGGCCTTCTTCTTTTGAAGCTCAGAGTTCATGTTTGGTGGAGTTCATAATAGTTCAGAACCTCCCAAATTTATGAATATTTGCAATCAAAAGTTCTATGTGAATGCCGTAATGATGGTGTCTGTATGTGAAAGAAATTTGGAGCATGTTTGAGTTCATCCATAGTAAAACACAAAAAATGTGTTGTTGACTTCCAAAAGAGTAGCAGACATAGTATTTGTCTTTAGAAGCTTGCGATCAAAAGAAAGAATTTCTGATTCTTTAGTATAAAGAAGAATATATAAGCCATGATGATGATGAGCAGACATTAATTGATATTAGCTCATTATATAGAGCCTAAATTTAGGGATTGTGTACCTAAAAACAAGATTTTAAATTAATTTTTAACAAGTGAAATTGTGCTAAGATAGTAAACAGAGAAGATTAAGAAAAGGGAGTTGACAACATGAGGATTGACTCCAGATACATAAGAAGATAATGAAAAAATTAGCACCCAAGAATGGGAAACTTGAGTATACCATCTTTTCTCAGATAGGTCTGAGTTTGATTGTCTTTTCTGCATCGACAAAGAGATTTGATCAATTTAATGCAAATTCAAGAGAGGTAGCTGCAGGTAGGTTAAGTTCTTTGCTGCAGAGATGTGTCATTGCCCAAACCCAGACTTCCAGCTAGCACCGCTTCACTTGCTCAAGTATTCATCCTTTTGCATTCTCAAAGAGTTGCATCTGAACCTCAACATGTGCAAGGAATTTACACTAGGTTGTTACACTGAAACCCAATACACTGATGGAAGTCTTCCTCACAAGCCTGAGAAAAATTCCAAAATCTATGCAGATTAAGTTCAATGCCCAAAAAAAACTGAAATTTTATGATGACAAAACAAAACAAACTTCAGAATTCAACACATGTGAAGAGAGCAATTACTGGTAGGCTTGAACTTGAGAACAAAATTTCCCCAGACTAGAGTTTATCAAAGAACTCAAAGCTTAATTTACTATTTCCACACTAACTCAGACCATCTTGTCACAGAAGGACAAGGAAATCAGCAAAGGCACACACAATGTACTTGCTACTGTAAAAGCCACCAAACAGAAACATACACTGGGGTACCACTCTTTGTGAACAGTGATACACAGAAAACAGGGGTGTTGATGCTGCTGAGGATTTCACCACATTGCTGAGCATTGCAAGTCCTGATTATTGGATTACAAACTAAAATGTCTACTCTTGTGGAACTGGAAATTATTGACTCAATCCATGTTCCCCAAAAGATCTGTACCTCCTTGAAGTGTATATAACACCCAGTGCAAAAGAAAGAAAAAAGCGGGCTGCAACCCAATTGCAGTTCAATGCAAGCTAGTGCATTAGTAACACAGAAACTCCTTCATTGCTGAAAAATGGACTCATGAATGCATCCACACAGTTTGTCCAAAGCAGCTCCTGAATCCTTCTTCAAAGTTCTACTCTCTTGACAACATTTAGAAGAGCAGAGTGACTCTCTGGACAGAAAATAGTTGAACTGAAGCAAGCAGTTTTCCTGACATGTACAAGTATTTGAACATCTACAAATGTACTGGTCAGGTCTCAACAGGAAGAAATCTAGAAAACCAAAAGTGTGCTGTTGAAGCTCTCACTGATCTCAAGCCTTATGAAGTGTGCTCATAATCTCTCTCACTGAAGCACCTTGAGCATTTCTAGATTTCCTCATGTTTTGTAAATCATATACACCTGTGAGTCTCTACTAGTGACCTGAATCCTGAGCCTAGCTTGCTCATAAAACTCTCTATCTTAATCTTGTTCTGGGTTTTTTCACCTATTTGGTATCTAGGAAAGGTGCAGACTTGCACACACTTGCAAGCACTGTTTATTCATGAAACCTGTTTGACATGGGAAAAATCCAAGAGCTCCTCTTCTCTGAAGCTTGCACAAAACACCCATAGGCTGCAGCATGGGTCAAGCTTCAAGAGTTGTGGTCTCAATGCCACAGACATAGTCTAGTCTAGAGAGGAGCATCACCAGACATTCACTGTTTGAATTGAATAAGCTGAGCTGCTTCCCTTTCAGTCAGATTTGTATTGCTGCTTCCAAATTTCAAACCTCAGGGCCCTGAAACAAAGCTTCAATTGATGCTATTGCTGCTGCTGTCAGCCATGATCAAGGTTCATCAGTCATCAACAAGCTTTCATTGATTTGTTGCCATTCCCTGAAAAAATGTTCCAGCAAATTTAGGTTGAACAGGGAGGTGGGAAAGATGTAGTACTTGCAACTGTTAAGACTTATCTGTGAAACAAACACATGAGCAAAAACCCAGCTAAGAATCATCTGCAGGCATCAGAGCTTCACCTTCATGACACCTCCATGGTCAGTGCCACCATTGCTTCCATTCTCCGTGTTGGAGAAGAAATGGATAGCTGTAGTGCCATTACTAGTGGAACCAGGGGGTCCTCCAGCTATGGCCACACCATCTCCAGTGGCTGGAAGCTGCTGCTGCTGCTGGTGCATCCCAACAATGATTCCAGCCTCCCTGTGTACAACAAGCCCACCAGTGGGATCATCTTCGTCATCATCATCATCATCATCATTCCTGCAGTTGTCTCCACCACCAGGTTGCTGATGATGATGATCAGGCAGCTGCTGCAGCAGATGGTGATCTCCCTGAGACTGCTGCTGCTCATCATCAACCTGTTTGCTTCCAGGTTGCTGCTTGCTCATGCTGGGTGAGGAGGTTCCAAGAGTACCATTGTGGTAAAGAGTCTCAAGTTGGTGGAAGTAGGGACATGTTTTGGAATTCTCAGGTCGTTTCTTACTACTCTCTTTTATCTTCCTGAAGTACTTGTTCACATTCTCCCACTTCTCCTTGCACCTTTTGGCATTGCGGACGTATCCCAGACATGACATCCCTGTGCTGATCTCTTCCCACAAGGGCCCCTTGGGCCCTGTTTCTTGAAACCTTGGCTCCATGCTACTCCGCAAACGGATCAGAGCATGCACTTCAGGTGTTGGCCACCTTTTGCTGCTGTGCAGATCAAAAGAGGACCCATGATGATCTAAATTCTCAGGTTCATCCTCTTGGTGGAGCTGCTGTTGTTGCTGTTTCTGATGTTGGGTTTGATGAGCCGGACTTGGTTGGGGCACATGGGTGTTGGGTATAGCTTGGAATGGAGGAGGAAGAGGAGGAGGAGGAGCAAGAGGAGAAAGAGGAAGAGCAGGAGGAGGAGGTGGAGGAAGAGGTAACTGTGGAAGCTGCAAAGTGTGTCCTGTCACCTTCTGCAGAGCTGCAACAAGTGCAGCATCTCGACTGACTGCAAGATTGTGTTGCTGGATGCGAAGTTCATGATCCCGGGCCAAATGTGCCATCTCTTGTCTCTTCCAAGCTTCTTCTCGCACCAACCTTTCCTGCTCCCGGCGTTCTATGGATTCCAGAAACTTGCGTTGCATTGCATCTTGCTTATCCATCAGCTTCTTCATCAATGACTCAAAGAACAAAACCTTTCTAGAGGTGCTGTTGTTGCTGCGGTGGGGTCGTCCCACGCCTCCTGCACTCTGCTGCTGCTGCTGGCGCATCATGAGCTTCCTTTTCTTGCTCCTCTGAGCATCACCACCACCACCATCATCATCATCATCGTCGTCGTCAAGAAGGTCAGATTCTCTTCCCAGCTGAGGTCCGTGATCATAATTATCTTCGGAAGAATCCGAATCAGCTGCAGCAGCAGCAGTCGAGGTTGCATGATTCTCTACTGCAGCTCTGAACAGACCCACTGCATGATCAGCTATCCCCGCGGCCTGCTGCAGGCCTGATCCTCCTCCTGCTGATTGCGTAGACTGAAGAATTGCTGCAGCGGCTCCTGCTGCATGATGATGATGATGATGATGATCAACTGCTTTGTTGCGATGCTGATGATGATCACCACCGTAAAGAGCATCCAACTCGCTGAAGAAGCGATAGTTCTTCCCATCTTGTCGTCTCCCTGCCTGACCACTCTTGGTTTTCTTGTAGTACTTGTGAATGTTCTCGAACTTCTCCTTGCATTTCTTTGCACTCCGATTGTACCCAAACTCTGCAAGCCTCCTGCAACAAAAAACGCAGTCATGTCCCACAACAACAAAAACTGTGGTCAGTTGGTTATGATCTGAAGAACCCATTAGACTCGTGAACTTCCGGAGAGCTCAGACAGGGCGAAGAAGAAGAAGAAGAAGCTCCTCGGGCTCATCTGCAACACTGCCCATAATGCAGGTTTTTTTTTTCTTTTCGCAAGAGCTGCAGGAAGAAGAAGAGGTTCTTTACCGAGCCACTTCTTCCCAGAGAGGACCTTTGAGTCCAGAATCTCGAAAGCTGGCGTCCATTTTGGATCTGATCTTGATGAGGACAAGAGTCTCTTGTCGAGGCCACCGGTTCCCTGCTGCAGCTGATGATCCATCTCCAAGCGGCGGCGTGCTCCTTCCTCCGCCGTCGTCTCCTCCTCCTGCTGCTGCAGCAAGTTCAGTGCCTAGTAGTGCTGGATCATCATCATCGTCGTCGTCAACGACGTCAGTTCCTGTTGTTGTTATATGCAGCAGCGGCGCAGGTTCATGGCCTAGCACCAAGTCTCTCGCTGACACTGCTCCTGCTGCTGCACGAGTCAGCTGTTTGCTGAAACTAGCTGCTAGAGGTCTGGTTGCCACCGGACCAGGCGACGGAGCTCCTGCTGTTGCTGCTTCCGGAGAGTCTGGCACTGGTCCTCCTCCTCCCAAACCTAGCTGCTGAACCATTTGCTGCTGCTGCTGCAGTTGTTGTTGATGTTGTTGGTGCTGCGCATGTTGGTGTTGTTGCTGATGCGGGGAATGCGAAGCGTGAAGCTGGTGCTGGTGCTGTTGTTGTTCTTTTTGCTGTTGTAGTTGCAGTTGTTGTTGTTGATGATGATGATAGTAAATGTGTTGCTGCTGGTGACTGGGGTGGCTGTGAGCCGAGGAAGGCGAGAGAGAAGAGTCATGAGAGAGCGAGAAAAGCTGATGAGGTCCAGGAGGATGCTGCCTCATGCCCAACAGAAACTGTGGGACCTCATTCACTCCATACTGCCCCGGAGATTGCATCTTCAATCTCCCTCTCTCTCTCCTCGTCGCCCTTCTCCTCCTCCTCTTCTTCAAGATTCTTCACACGATTACCATGTGCTGCAGCTTCAAATTGCGATACACATGTACTTACTTCACGCTCTCATTGTCTATGCACCAAATTAACAAACAAACTTATTCAGCCATTATAGCAGCATCATCCATAGCAGCAGCAGCTCCACCACCACCACCACCACCATCACCAACTCCTCCTCCTCCTCCTTCTTCTACTCCTTCTCATTTTCTTCCTTTCTTCATCACCATCATCAGTCAGTCAGATGCATCTACTACTCCTTCTCACCTTCTTAGACTTCCTTTATTCTCCATCATCAGCATCATCATAAGTCAGATGCAGCTACTCCTCCTTCTCATCATCATCATCTTCTTCTTCTTCTTCCTCTTTTCTCCTTCATCATCATCATGATGATCATTATGAGCATCATCAGTACTCAGAGATGGAGCTAGTCCTTCTTTTCATCTTCTTTCTCTCTTCTTCTTCTTCTTCATCAACATCATCATCATCAATAGTAGTCAGATGTGCAAAAAAGAAACTGATCTGAAAGCAGATTAAAGCAAAGTTGCCAGCACCCACATCAGAATGTTTGCAACTAAAAAACCAAACAAACAAACAAACAAGGAGCACAGCACCAGGAGCAGCAGCAGGAGGAGGAGGAGGAGGAGGAGGAGAAGCTGCAGCAACAGAGAAGACAGAGGGAGTTGGTGCTTGTTTGCTTGCTTGCACTAGTCTAGTAGCAAAAAACCAAAACAAAGGAATTTGGGGCTTTTTTTTTGGGCACTTGTTTGGGCTTCTTCTCCCACTGACTTAAATTGGAATCCAGAACTCTCTCATCTTTAACTAGGTACTGTTTCTTACCTCCTCCTTTTCTTTATGTACTTAAGTTCTTCCTTCTCTTTTTCCTTCTGTTGCAAATTAAATACCCAAACTAGTGCTCTGCATTGCATTGACTATTTATTTACTCACAATTTTATTGAAGTTTTTATTACTTTTTTTCACAGAATTTGCAACATATATATATATATATATATATATTGTGTCTTTATTTTTGGGCCTTTATTTTTGGGTTTTGTTTGCCTTCTTCCTCATTGACTTCAATTGGAGTCCAAAACTCTCATTTTAAACTACTTATACTACTATTTCTTTCCTCC
>Ga0116231_10002823_pt1 | contig 36192 bp, 18 predicted proteins | sample S1TSphgellanicum_2_FD_89695 | JGI IMG/M metagenome (GOLD analysis project Ga0116231, IMG submission 89695) | Host-associated microbial communities from peat moss isolated from Minnesota, USA - S1T2_Fd - Sphagnum magellanicum MG | ecosystem: Host-associated > Plants > Peat moss > Unclassified...
AAAAAAAAAAAAAAAAAAAACCAAAAGAAAAAAAAAAAAAAAAAAAAAATTCTAATGCAAACAAACAAAAGATATGCGAACCTATCAAGAAAGCAAAAAATCTTAGTTAAAATAATCTAATGTACAAAATACACAAGCTAATAGTTAAAGAGCTCAAACTCAATGTAAATTGTCACATTAAAACAAGTAAAAATCACAACCTTTTTCAAGTTTAATAATGCATAATAAATTTAAAAATAATCCATGTAAAAAATTAAAACGATTGGCACCTTTATTCTGGCTGTTTTGTAAGATTTTTTTCCCTATAGTTACAATCTTGTAAAGGTTTATATGAAATGTGACTAGACATGTTTCAATCACAATTCATCAATTTGTTAACGTCACCAAAAAAAAAAGTGATCACCAAGGGCAAGGGCGTGATTATAAAGGGGGTTTATTGTATCATGATTTGTCATAGTGTGAAAGTATTGTACTTATTATTGACTTGAAGTTCAAATGGAATACATTTAAACTATAACCGGTCTTCTCCTGTTCAATAATTGTGTATAATTGGTCTTCTTGCTACTTAAATATATAAAAATGTCTAAAGTCTATAAATTTTAATTACACTCGTATGATAGAAAATGTCCAAAGTTAACAATTTGTCTAATTCCAACAACAATTAAAATTTCTTGGCAACTGCTATAACATGACCATACCGAGAAATGATATTAAATAATATGCTTCTTAACATTGGTGTTCTCCACTGTTGGGTGGTTATCAGAATGGAATCAGATATTGGATGGTTCTCAATGATATAGAATCAGGGTCCTTAAAAACCTGTTATAAGGTACAATCAGGGTTTACAATTCCACTAAAGAACTGAGAACTGGCTCTGATACATGACCGCGGTTCTCATAAAATCTAAGACCCCATCAAATACCTTTTATGCAACTGTCAGTTCTTTGCTGCTAATTTCACAAAAACTGCGGATTCTTTGAGGCTTTTTGAAAAAACTAGAACTAGAGGTTCTTTGATTCCGGAAATTTTGAAATAAACCAGAACCAGAGAATCCTTGATTTCTAATCTTTTTACAAACTGGAACCAGAGGTTATCACAAAAATCAGATAACTCTGGTCTTTGTTCAAGGAGCTTCATGAGGCAACTTTGGAGGTGTGGCTCTGAGGAGCTCCTCCCTTGAATTGGAATTATCTGCCCACCACTGGTTATGACTCAAAGATAGTTTTAAATCCAAGCAACAAATCAGCTGAGGACTCAATTTAAAACAACATGTACCTTCTCTACAAAAGTTGAAAAAGAAAACATAATTTGCAGATATGATCTCAGAAGCAGTTTGGTTCCATAGGTGGATAATTCACCATTCTCTGCATGAACCAAATAAGTGGGCACCAATCTGGCATTTAAAAAAACTCACAAGTGGGCTTTGCACCAGTGCCTCAGGCCATCTCCACGATGCCGTGACCCAAAAGTACAACTTTTAGTAATGGGCAATGCTCACCTGAAACAACTGCACCACACTTTCAAGGATGACCTCAACCCAGTGCCTGATTTACAAAACTTACTCTGGAGAGCAGATGATTGTCCATGAACTCATGGATCCCATTGTGTTTGGCCAGAGTGAACCAACAGCCATTATCACAGCATAAGGGATGGATAGTGGGTGGACTGGAACCGATTTTCCATTGGGTTCCAATTTGCTAGCTAACTAGGTGGTTAGCTCAGTTTCTGTGTTTACAACATACCTGCTACTAACAACCCATAAGCCCTTAACAATGTATTAACCATCTACATACATCTCTTACCTAGTAGGTCACCTGTTATCCAACCTACAGGACCTATCCTTTACTGCATAGCAAAACAATGTATACCTGAGCCAAACTCAATTAGGAGACTGCAGCAATATCTATTCCCTGGAGATTCACCCTTCGGAGTGCAAGATTTCAGACACAGAAAGGTGCTTGCAAAATGCAGAAGCAAAACAGTTAAAAGAACCAGCTGCATGTGAAAGGATTGTCTTCTCTTAACAAACCTCCCCACCCCTGGCAGTGCCAATGGATTCATCATCTGCTCAGTATGATACTTTGTGTACATCTCTTACGTTGAGGTCTACTATAAAAGCTGCATTGCCATGTACCCTTGGAGTTTTGCACTGTGGTCCATATCAGTTCATTCCAACAAGATTACTTCTTAATCTGGGAGTTGATTGCATAGATGGTAAGTACCTTCCTTAGTTTGAGTGTACTGAATGCCTGATGGAATGTGGTGGGATTCCCCATTTAGCATTCAACCAAGAGAGAGGTTGGTTACTCTGTTGATTCTCTGAGGATCACTTTGGTAGGTGCTGGAATGGTATACAGATACTCTTCACCAAACCGCTGCTTTCTGTGGCACAGGAAAAACCACAATCATAAACTACCAATGCCTGAAGTGCAGCAGATGACTTATGCACTTTGAAGCGATTACAGTCTAAAATTCACAATCAACTGTCTCTCTTCCTGTGGAGAAATATCTACTGAAATCTGTACTGCTAGAACATTTTGTGTATTGAAAGCCACATTGCTGGATACTAATCACATTTTGTGCTCTTCATGTGCTATTATGCTGTCAGCAGTGTCTTGGGCAGGTGTCATAAACCAATTTGTCACAACTAGTAGTTTTCACTAACAGACAGCAACATGTGAAATAAATTTGTCAATACTGAATTGGTGTGTGAAGTGTTACATAATTGCAAAGTGCTTGCCACCATAGTCCCATCAGGTCAGGAGAAGCTTCATACACGCAAGCCTTAATTACTAGATTGCTATAAAGGGACACTAAAGAAAGCACTATGTCTAGAAAGAGAGCACTACAACTCAAAAAGACGAAAAAATAGGGCTCCATTCTGGCAGAAGAGCATTGGGTTTCAAACATTGAACACCTTGTTGAGATGGAATAGAAAAGCTTTCTCCACCCCATATTCATTCCAGCTTAGACATGAACAAAGGGACCTCCATGTCCTCTTATTGTTTTATGGCTGACCTTGGAGAAATCATAGTTGTCACAAATGTGCATACACCACCCTTGGAGAATCAAAGAAGCACACAACTGAGGAAGATAACCTATGAGATTGCAGAGAAAACTCCACAAAAACCACTCTGTTTTGTGATAATCTGGCAAATGAGGAACATCACTCAATGAGGTCAAGCACAGAGGAACACATCCAAGAGCAATTAAAATTGAGTTCCAGCATCTCTTCTGACTTCTGCACACCACTTCCTCAAAACCTCAACCAACAGGAGGTATGGTGTCAGGAGTTGGGAACTAGAAGGAAAGATCAACAAACTGACTCAGTTGTAAATGCTTAACATTTCAATTCAAAGTTCAAATCGTACTACCATTGATCGGATCATCATATTCTTGATGCCATTTCTTTTGTTGTTGTGTCTTCCACTGGCTTGGAAGTAGGTTGAGCAAAACAACAGCATATCTTCCATCAGAATTGATTGTCAAGTGTTAATTGACACTTGCAAATGTCAGATATAAATAAACAAGGATGCCACCTCTTTGATCTCCCCGGAACTGATGACACAAATCTTAAACCTAGAAACAAACAAAGAGACCTACATTGGAATTGGAAAACATTCTCCCTGGAAGAGGAAGAGGCATAAAGAAGAAATAAACTGGGAATTCAGAATGAGCACCATCTCAACTGAACTGACCATACAAGGACCTTAAACCTAGAAGCAAGCAGGAGACCCACTCATGAACAGACTCAATCAAAGAGGAAGGGGCATAAGAAGAAATAAACTGGGAACTAAGAATGATCACTATCTCATTTGAACTGACGATGCAAGGACCTTAAATGTAGAAGCAAGCAGGAGACCCACTCAGGAACCATACTCAATGGAAGAGCTCAAAGAGGCATAAGGAAAAATGAACTCAGAATTCAGAATGAGCCCTATCTCAACCGCAATGATGAGACAAGAATCTTAAACCTAGAAGCAACCAAGAGACCCACCAAGGAACCATACTCAGGTGGAAGAGGAAGAGCCATAACAAAGAAATGGACTCAGAATTCAGAATGAACACAAGCTCAATTGAACTGATGATATAAGATTCTTCAACCTAGAAGCAAGAGCAAGAGACCCACATCAGACTCATGAAATATATACAATCAATGTAAGAGGAGGAGAAGGACTGAGGGGGAGGCATAAGAAGAAGAAACAAAATGGAACTTCAGAATGAGCATGTCAATTTAACCATAAGCAATCAATGTACCCAAGAATTTTGCCATATCAGACCTTGCATTGAGGATTGGGCTCTTATACTCATCAATATCAAGCTTCAATCTTCTCAGCAGGAAAGATTGCACTGCTGCTCGCATATCAACAGCATCTTGTTTGCTACCTTTCACACCCAAGAGGATGCTATCTGCATACCGTAAGTACTTGAGTCTTTTTGCAATTTCGCACTCGGCTTCAGTGCTCATGTCACCTGAGTTGTAGTCAGGTATGAGGACATCTTCAACATAGCAATCAAGACTATGGAGAAACACATTTGCACATAGCGGCGATATGATGGTGCCCATCACAAGCTGAGAGGTGCCATACTCGGATCGGTTTGTCAGGTTGTGAATATCAACATAACCTGCATTGAGAATTTTGCGCATAAGATCTTCAACTGACTTGGATCTCATGACAGGCTCCATCTCTTTGAGAAGAATGTCATGATGAACTTTCTGAAAGCTGTTCTTGAGTTCGAGTGGCACAAGCCAAGAGATTCCAATCCAGGATGACCGCAGACTCTGCAATGCTGAGTGACAAGACCTTCCAGGGCGGAACCCATGACTCGATTCTCGGAATTTAGGCTCAAACAGGGGCTCTGTGAGAGTCTTCAAGGTGGAGAGGACAACTTTGTCGACGGTGCAGGCAATAGAAAGAGGGCGTCCACCTTCAGGAGTGGGAAGGATGAGTCTTTGGGCAGGTTTAGGGGCATATCTCTGCCTCCGCAATTCATCTGACAACCTCTCAAAGCCCCTCTCTGTCAATTCCTCTCGCATGATTCGGCCATCGATTCCTGGAGATGTGGTCCGTTTTAGTCTCTCGTAACCTGCTCGAAGATTCTCCACATCGTAGAGTTCCTCATAGCTGATACAATGCAAGAACGCATGACCACAACCACCACCACCACCACCACCACAAGAAGCCAAAAAGAAACTCTTCCTGTAAACTACTACTGCAAATGATGCAGAAGAAGCTGTGATCCTCTTCTGCCACATGCCCATCGAAAAGCTACAAACTTCCGATTCAACCAGCAATTCAGTCACTGCAAATGTGCAACAAGACACTTACATCGCACATTTCTGACAATCCGAATATCAAAACAAAACACGAATTTTTTATAAAACAAACACGATCGCAAATGAGAAGTCTAGGTTCCTGGGTTGTAGCATGAAGACTAAAGTAAGAAGGACAACAAGACGCATGAATGCGCGCAATCAAACTCCGAATCCGCGCATTAAACCCTAAACCCTAAAACTAACTTTGCTCACAAAAGCATCATCATCGTTCACGCGCGGATCGATCGCTGCAAACAAGAAGAAACTGTGTCGAGGAAAGAAGGACAGGACGCATGAGCACTCAATAAAAGCACAAAGCACTGAATCCTCCTCCTCCAAACTGAATGCTCCAAAGACTCATCAAAACTCCAATCCGCCCACTAAACCCTAAAAACAAACTGTACTCTCAAAATCATCATCGGTCACGCGAGGATCGCTCGGTCCAAACAAGAACAAACTTTGTTTAGCTGCTGGTGCTGCTGTGTGTGACGAAGAACTAGGGTTTAGAATTCTAGGGTTTAAGGGCCAAAGTGAACTAGCACCCACCAGTGCATCTTGAAGGATGGATGGTAACTGGTCAGGAAACAGTTTTCTGTTGGGTTCCCTTGCTAACCATGGTGGTTAGCTCAGTTGCTGTTTTTCCTACCTATCGAGGTTAGTACATACGTAATAGAAACAGGCCTTAGCTATGTATAAAACATCTATGAACAAACAATCTACTTCCATATAATTGTAGCCTATTTTCCTACCTATCTACCTCTATACAGAAGCTACTTCTTACAAAAAAGCTTACCAGGGTGTAACCAGATAGTAAGTGAGTTGAGGTTCATCCTTGGTCAAAATGCCTCACCCTCGCCAAGGAGAAATTCCACTAGACAAGGTGCCCTCCATGTACACTAGAAATTTTCTGCCAGTGCTTTATGTATGTTTTAATTTAATGATAATGATCGCCTTGTGCCTTATAAGTTAGGATGGTTGTGCCCATGGGTTGGGACATTACCTACTGTGGGGCTGAACTCAGCTACCACCATGTCTTAGGCCCCTTATTTGGAGACTGCCCCGACCCATGGGCTTTACCTACTACACATATGGACCTTTATGGAAGGCTTTAATGAAGCCTTTATTGTGTAACTGCTTTCAACATGTCAGCCTTAGCCAAGTTCTCAAGTGGGTCACAAAATGCCATGTTGTTGCCGTTTGAACTTTGATAATCTCGTGTTGCAGGCCCTTAGTGTCCCTTCAAGTGTTGGGTAAAGCCCAAAGGTGGGGGTGCTTGCAAAATAAGCTGCAATGGATGAGGTGGTAGATGACCAAATCATCCCAACATCTGAAAGCATGGCTATCTATCACTTAATGGCACTTATCTAGTTTGTTAACATATTGTGTTTAGATTCATTATAGAGTATAGTAGCTTAAGAGATTTTGGCCCCTAGGTAGTAGGTCTATTTTTGTATGAGGATTTTTGAAAGATGATATTTTGGCTTGTGTTGAAACTTGAGATTAGGTATAGAGTTATGATATCTTGAAGGATTTTGGTTTCTTTAACAGGATTTTTTTGAAGATTATATTTTTGCATGGCAAAATATTTGAATTTTCATAATTCTTCTTTTGCATTAAGATACTTTTTAATGTAAATGGCAAGGCCAGAGGGTGACACACCGCTTGTGGAGATACTCTTTGCTTTCATTCAGGTTGCTATAGAGCATAGGGCTCCACTTTATAAAGACCTGCTCTGAGGGCACCTTACCCAATGAATTTTTCCTTGACTGTTGGGCAGGGTATTTCGAAAAATGTAATACCCGCCTTTTTAAAGGACTGCATTCTTTTCTTTATTCTTTCCCATGATACCCATCAATGGGTATCAATACAAGAACAAAGCAAATCAAAATTAGAGCAGGTCTTTGTATGCTTGATAAAGTCCTCAACTGCCTGAGCTTTACTCTAAACAGAACAAACTAGAAGCTGAGGACACAAGGTTCAAAGCAAATCACAAACTCAACAATACCATAGATCTTGGATTTTTTTGAAGGAAATTATAAAAGTCCAAAATCTGCATTTGGCTATCCCCTAAACACCAAAGCACTTGAATATTTTTAGTCCATTCACATGGTGACAAATTTCTTGTTGTTACAGATTCCTGGGCACCCTGCAGATTGTATGGCAACAATTTACACTCTGTTGTTATGGTGTAGTAGAGGCCATGTTACTCACTGAATTCATGGTTAAAGACAAACCGGGGAATTTTTTTTAAAAAGAAGACTTAAGAAAATAGTTTTAAAGGTAAGAAGATGAAAGTCAGGGCGAGTAAAAGTATTAAAATGTAAACGGGTAGGAGGGGCAAAGCATGATTTACGTGACATGGAGTAACCTGTAAGAGATTTCCCAATGCAGCTTAAATCCATAATATTCCCTCCCGACACTTTAGGCCATCTTCCGGTTCTGGGAAGGCTCTTCTTACAATTTGTAAGAGCCTGCCATTCTTTTCTTTGCACAATGAGTAGGATTTTGGCCATTGGATATAGAAAACCAATGCTGGCATGTCATTATGCATGGGAAGGCCCTTGAACAGGGCATTACCAGAATTCATTCCCTTTTCACATACCAGTTGGATATCCGTATTGAGTAGTTTCATACCAGCCTGGTAGTGATATTGCATCAGTATTAACACTTTCATATTGACCTGTTACTGGTTTTGGACGCAAGGCTGATTTTTGCCTGGTATGAGCTAGGTATAAACCTAGTATTGAGAATGGTATAAACCGGTATTAGGCTGGTATTATCTTCAGTCCATACCAGTCTGGTACTGGTATAAGAGCATCTCCACTAACACTCCATACGTGACCCTGCCAAAATATTTTTCACAGCCAAGTTTTAGTTACTTACTTGTTTCCAACCCCCACCCATAAGACTGAAACTGAGACTGCCAGTAGGTAGGAGATTACTAATAGCAAGCCACTTGGACCAATCAAACTATCTAGCCAATCAGAAACAGGGATCAATCAACACATACGATTGGACTGTGTTTGTTAGACTTTTCAAGAGCTCCTCCAGGGCTATGAAAGCTATGCTTTTTTCCAGGGTCCCAGGAGTCTTCCAGTGGATTGATTCACTGGACTGAACAGTCGTCGAAGATTTCCAGTGCAGGGTCACATACTGAGCGTTGGTGGAGATGCTCTAAGGTTGGTATTGTCTCAGGTGACACCAGACTCTGGCATGTTCTTACATACTAGTATACATACCAGTACCATATACCTAGGTTGCTCCCTATATACCAGTACAACACTGGAAAATACCCCTATAAACCCCCTGCTCTAGACCAATGAGGGAGTGACACAGTAGACGAAGGTGTCCAAAATCAGTTTTTTAGAAAGATACAAGGGGTAGAAAAGCTACAGGTTGGAATGTTGTGAACTACAAATAATTTAGAGATGATAACATTTATGCATTCAAACTAGTTCTTACAGTGATCCAAGAGATGCATTTGTTGTCTTGTCTTGCAAGCAGCTACCCACTGTAATGTTCGATCTGTTTGCTCCATGAGTGTTTTACAGGTTTTTCAGGCTTGGAAGCGGCTTGTGTTTCATTCTCAAATCCTGGTTCAAATGTTCATCTTCAACAAAACATTACTGCATCAGAAGAAGTCCCCAAGTCATGTAGCTCATAGAAGTGTGATCATATCGGATTCGTTTGCTGAAACAACAGCTTTACCACAGCTCACTGACTTCCCACAATTGCAGCTGACCTACCACACACACACACACACTAGCTAGTGCTCTCAAACACCAAAGCAAACTTGAAGCAGCGCCAAGCTTGGCCCGTATGGGGTAGCTTGGTTATAAAAGAAATCCCAGCAAGTAGCCAAATCATACCTCTGACTTGCTTGTCTGTAACCCGGATGGGCCAATGAAGCTGTAGAAGAGCCATGCCTCTCATGATGACTTGCTTGGAATCTGGTGGGGTTCAATAAAGCTGCAGAAGAGTCTGAACTTCTGAAGTATTGGGGTGCTTCATAGCTGCCTCTAACCTAAGCATTCTGGAAGCCCACCAAGAGGTCACCTTATTGCTCTCATGTGCCTGCCATGGAAGAAGCCTGATTGTCAGGTGTCGCACATGTAGGACTTGTTGGATTTCAGCTCTGGTCCTGACCATATCAGATGTGAAGCATAAGAGTGTATGGCTGAGCATGAGGAAGAGCAGGGCATCAGATGTTATGTAAGGTGGAAAGACGGTGGACAAACCAGTAAAGCTCATTTATGCACAAACTGTAGAACTTCATGTTTGTGGCTTCATTGATCTCCTTACTACCTGCTGATTGGGCTGCAATTGGATATCATCAGACTTCTCCTGTATTCTCTTCTATGATCCTCTTTAGCTCTTTGTTTCAATGTGCCTGACCTACGCACACCTTGATGATTTTCCTCACACAAGTTCTGTGTTCTCACATCATAAGAACAAGACTCCTGTAAACTCTTTTCTGTAAACCCTAAACCCAAAAGGCTCTTGCAAACCAAAAACCAAGAATAGACATGCAGAGGAGGACGGCAAGAGATCAAAGCAAACTCCCATCAAATGTACAAGTGTAAGTTGCATCTGATTCTTGTTCACACTGCATGATTACGCAAAGATCACAAATCAAAAGATCTGTCACAGGAGGAAATTGTGTCTCGGTTTAGGGTTTACAGGGGTTGATGATTAGAATCATCTAGGGTTCTCCATGCATTTGTCGAATTTCTTCATTATCGCATCATGTCTAGCACCATCCTTACGTAATCAATCCCAAAACCTACATACCCTAGAGATTAATTACATCAGTTATAACACACAATTTCAACATGATCTTAATTTACCTTAATTTATGAGTCTTGTAGATATGTTTTAAAAAGTTACAAATCAATTTAATAAATATAAAATACTTTCAACACATTAAAAAATTTGCTACAACTATTTTTCATGCTTCAAAAGCACAATGAAATAATGCAAAAAATCATTGAAACATTTTCTAAGCATTAGGAAATAATGTTAAAAACATTATCACAACATGATTCAAGGGCTATTGATAGATTTTATTACCTTCTTTTTACTTGTGTGTAACCAAAAAAAAAGTAAATTATAAGAAAAACTTTAAACTACTTCATTATTACTACTTTGCTTATAATATAAGTAAACCAAAAGGAGCAAAAGGAATTAAAAGGATTGATTCTCATCATTCCTTTTGTTTTCATAAATGGAAGCCAAAACAAACAAAAAATTCAAAAAACTAAAAATTTGGAAACAAAAAGAGGGATCTCACATCTCCATTATTGATATTCTCAACAACAAATCAAGTCAAGAATTTTTCTATGATTTAATACTCTAAAGTTATTTTGATTTCCTATCTTAAACTTAGCATTTACCTTATCAAAACCGAATTCTATCCAACCTACACATGTTCTTCGATTTTACATGAGTAACCAAAAAAAAAATTGGCAAGTTGACCTTGGATCAAACTCTCATTAGTATCCATTAGTGGCTATTATTATCTTTTCAACCCCATGATGCATTATTCACAAGGTGCAAAAACTAAAATCTATGTTTCATCAAAAGAAACCCCACCAAATAGTTATTTCTTTTTGTCAAAAGTCATTTGACATCACCAAATTCAACATCTTCGAATGTGAAATTTTGGACCTAATTCTAGAAATCACAATTCCCATACAATTACTATTTTAATTTGAGGCATTTTCAACAACAACCTTTTTCCTATAGTTCAAAACAATTTAATTTACATCCTATATTTGTTTTTCAAAATAAGATTATAAATTCTTAAACCCTTTTGCCAAGTCTATTGATTTAATTTTGTTCCTTGAGATATTTGAATAGCTAAAATGTAAAAGTTGATTCCTTTTGATAGTACCATCTATTGATAACTAAAATGATTCACTCCCTCACAAGAATCATGGAAAAAACTCTTGACTTGTGATAGTTCCAAATCCTACACAGTGAAAAGAAAGTTCAATTCTATTGTAATGCATTATTACTAAGCTACTTCAGATGCTTGAGCAAACCATCAACTTATCTTGCCACCAATGTTGTCAACACCACCATGATTTTCATTAGTCATCTATTAAATGCCACCAACATCCTTTCCTTTTATAGCTTTTTTCCTTCTTTTTCCACCCTCTAGTCTGTATCTCCAATAGTAACACCACCATAATTCCCTTGTGATTCCCAACTTGAACAAACACCAAAAGTAGGAAGTAACAATAACCTACACGAACAAACAAGACACAATAACAAAAAGGCTAGGTATTTAATGCTAGTGCATTCCTTTGGAAAAACGCATGTTGAAAATTTTGATAAACAATTAATGTGTCCTAATCCAATTAAGCATATCCAACCACTAATTCATAATCATCATTAACAAGAAATATTTTTATTCACACCAATGTTTGTCCACATACCATTTGTCCCACACATTGGTGTGCTAGCATGAGTGTTGGTTCATTTTGGGCCTTTCAAAACAACTTGTCATTGCAATTGAGTAGTTTTATTTTCCAATGCCATAATATTATTTTTTTAATTAAATTTCAAAATCAATAGATAATTTGTGCCACCCATTTGAAAATCAACATTTTATGGGAAGGAACATAATGATGGGTATAAATTATCAATCCCCCTTTTATGTCTTTGTACAACCCACATCTAAAAGAAAGGAACATTGGGGTAATTAATTATGAACCATTAAATTTTGTTAATGTCAATGTTTTTCTAGTGTTTCCCTTTTTTTCCATCTTCAATTTGTATAAGAAGAGGCCTACTTGCCAAGTTTCCCTTAATTGAAGATTGTAACTTTGAAGATGGTAGCTTAACGTCATAGGTTTGCATATCAGGGGAAGGCCTATAAAGAACAAGACTTCCACACCATAAAGTAAAAAAATGTTTTATTTGAACGGCGAAAGGTTTGCATGCTAATGGCAAAAGGTCCATTCAATTGAACGAAATGTTTTCATCATGAATAAGTGCATTCAAAAGAAAAAGACTTTTGAATGTTTTACATAAATGGAATGAAGGTAATGAAAATTTTCATAGAGATCGTTGAAGAGCTATAACGAAAAGAATGAAAATAAAAACATCCTCAAAACCCATCGGTTCAATAGACAACAAGAAAATAAAATAAGATGATTAATGGCATAGTCTTCTCAACAAATAGGATTATCAATTTTATTTATACAACAAAATAAAGCTCTACTTTCTAAGGCACAATTTGGGATTAGGACACTCTGTGTTTACTTTCATGAGCTATCGTTGTCTTCATTTATGATTCCATTAGACAAAAACTTCAACTACAACCCAACAAAATCAATTTTAACCATAGGGTCTCAATTCCACCATCAACATATAGTAGTGAACATTCATAACACCAAACCTAAATAATATACATAGATCAAACCTTCATTTATACCCCATAACTTTTGCAATTTTCCAATTATTCATAGGAAACTTGTACAAGATATAAATACCAACTAATCATGATTGTAACAAAAATCTTGAAAACGTGCATATGCAAAAAAATGCTGAACTTGACTTGTTTCAAAGTTTCCATTTTCACAAGTCTCACTTCCTTTCAACACACAAAAAATCAAAGACATTCTCAAGTATATCAAATCTAACCATCCATAATCATATATACAAACTCTCAAACTCCCTCTACACTAAGATCTTCTACCATAAGCCTCACAAGCAGTCTTAATTTCTTTGTTTAGTGGAGATATCAAAATAGAATATCAAACCTAACTTGTTGAAAACATTCTTCTTTCCAACAAGACACACAACAAAATTCTCACAAACATATTACCAACTTAATAATATTTGAAGAGAGAGCTTAGTTTGCATCAAACCTACCTTAAGAAGTTGTCCACAATCATGAACAACCTCCAAACACATCAATGACAAATGACACATTGTAACTGTGAAATCAAAATAACCCCACAAAATTCATTAACAAAACTTAACAAATTTTGAAAAAATAAATCAACAACCTAATTTATTCCATGCATCATCATAATTACGCACCATTTCAAATGCTCATGATCCCTTCATTTAATGATGAAAAGCACAAAGGTGGTAAACTCTTTCAATGATGTTGAAAGAGACAACCCACTGATGAAACAGATAGCTAACCATCTCAACCCTAAATCCATGTCATAGAATGTCACAAATCAGTTTGGTTGTTAGAGCATGTGTTATAGCGGCCCCATTTGTATTATTATTTTGCACATTTGAGGTGTAGGATATTCTTGCCAATACCTACTTAGTAACTATCGAACGCCTTACCTACTTACATAATAACACTACAACATAAATATGGTCATCTCACAATAGTAGGTTGTGGTTCATGACACATGTATGATCATTTATTTTAGATTTCATGTTCAAATACAATTTCAATTAAATTCAATTCTTTTTTAGAGCAGGTTGAATGATAGCTTAATTTGCCCCCTATATTGTAATTTGGATGAAGTATACCTTCAAATAGTGTGCAAATGGGTTCCAAGAATATAAATTTGCACAAAATACACTTATCTCCACAAGGCCCAATACAAAAGACTGACTAAAGCATTGGCCAGTCATAATTATTGGCCTAGGTGTAGAGGGTTTTTTTTTCCCCAAATTTTGGGATGTAACCACAAGAGGAATTAGCCAAATTTGGCTACAGATCAGAAAGCAAAGTAGAATTTTCTTATAATTCTACTATCTTTTGGCAACCTGAATCCTATGTCTAAAAGTGTAGCCATTTAAGAATCTTTTTCCTTTACATCTGCTGACTTTGGTGAAGGTTTTTTGACAAAAATCTTTTAGAAGAGAATTTTTTTTGGTCACTGCGGTGCAAATGCTTGCGAAAATTAAAGCACTGCCCAGGTGCTAGCATTTAAATTGTTTCTCACCTTATATTGTCCAATTTTTCATGTTTTTGGGTGGGGTTAGGGAAACAAGTAACAAACCATTTTAGATGTGATAAAGAGTGGTAGAGCCCCAAATAGGGCATGTGGGGTGAGCTTGCTTTTACACTACCAATTGGGGTGGTAACCCAGACGGATGAAAACTTTCAAGCAACCCCAATTTACAAAGACTTTGTATGGCAATAATGGCATCAAACCTTGATCAAAAGTGATGAAGTGCTTCCATCTTTAAGACAGTTTTTGTAATTGGAAATTGTTGGACAATGGGCACTCTTGTGCAAGACAAGAAAGGGAGGCAAAGTACCACAACCCCTTTGCAAGGGAGTTCAAAAAGAAAATGTATGCACCACTTGCTTTGCAACTATAAGTAAATTTGGGCTTACAAAATAATGCCCATAGCATTATAATAACTCCTAATGTTGGGGGCTTTGTGACAAACCCTAGATATGAGGAATGGACAAACCATGAAATAAGCTTTTAAAAGTTTGGCAGGTTGACAACATCATCTTTCTTTCTGTGGCTCATTTGGTTTGTCACATTGTAAATTGATGTTTTGACAAGCTGCCTTCAAGGCCTTGAAAGGCAAAACAAAAAGTGTAAGGAGAAGGGCCAAGAGGGGTTTAGGGTTACTCTGGGAATGAGGGTAGACTAACCTGAGTGGGAATGGAGAGTGGGGCTTGAATTCCCAGAACTGGCCCCTTTGAGGACCCTTATCCAAGGGTCTATCTCTTGTAGAATTTGACATCTTGTAGAATTTCAACCATTGTGATTTTGGTTTGAGGAGGAGAAGAGGCCATCTTATATGGGGTAAGGTGCCCTCCAAATAGGTACACTAAATAAGTATTTCTACCACTTGTTAACAAAATAAGGAAGAGCCAATTTCTATTACAAAGATTTACAATTACATGAGTGTGCTTTCAAAAAACCTCTCCTTACAACTTTTGGCAACCCAACAAGTGATGCAAGAAGAGCTGAACAGTGTCTAGAAATTTCTTTGCATAAATGTGGCATAGCTAAACACCAGGTTTGGCTATTTTTTATGGGTGTGAAATTTTGCCAAACTGTGAAAAATAAAAAGTAAAAAGGGAATATTCTGTCAAAATATTCTCATTTTTCTGGAAAAAAAGTTGCTAGATTTTACGAAGAAAGATTGGAATGTTTTTCACGACCTTTGGATTCTGATTTTAGTTTGGTAACAATTTTTTGAACTATTTAGACCATGTCGGCATTCAATGCTAAATGACCCAAGTTTTGGATTTGCCTTACCTTAGCCTTCATTTCTGCTCAAATTCTATGACTAAATTATGTTATCTTGGAATAAAATCATGGGTTTTTTTAAGTGGAAAGTTTTTGCCAGCTGATGAATTTTTTAAACATAAATGGCAAAACATAAGTGTCTTTTGGTCTTCCAGTTGCTAAATTTCCAAAAATAAAAGAAAAACTTCATATTTATGGTTTATGTTCCAATGGGTAGCAAACGATGTAGAAGGATGCTTGGAAATTTGTTTTTTTATATTTTGCTTACAACAGATTTGGCTAAATTGTCTTAGTGATGATTGCCACTTCAGCTACAAGTCCTAAATTAAGAATTTAGTCTTAAATTAATACTTGTTAGTTACATCACAAAGCTGAAAAAAAAAAGGTGATCACTGAATAGAATCCTGGAAATCTTTTGAACCGATAACCTCTTTCATTCACTTTACAAGCCACATTACATTTGGAGATGAAAACAAGGATCACAGGATCAAACTAGGGCCCAAAGAAAGGGTGACTTTAAGAATGACTCTTTTGACTCCTCCAAGTGTTTCCATGACTGCTGTGCTTAGAGTGTGACATTGATATTCCATGATTTGATCATCTTGGGTAGCCATGATGGATATGCCCTTAATTTAAGGCTTTTAAATTGGACTTAAGGTTTTTGGAATGTGGAATTGGTTCTATCTCAAACTTTTTTTGATAAGACAATCTTTTTGTACTGATTTTGGTTGATGAGTAAAGTAGGCTATCTTTGTCCCAATTTAAAAAAATTCTTAGATAATTTGACAGACTGAAAACTTTGATTCTGGGAATTTGGCAATAATAAAAGTGTTTGCACTTTCTAAACCTGTGAAAAGGAAAATCATGGAGGTAATAATCACCAGAGTTTTTTGTAAGGAATTTTTTGATGTAGCTTAAGTGGCAATCGTCCATAGGAAGATGTTTAAAAATTGACGATTGTTCACAGCTTTCTGGGTTCAAAAAAAGTTGGCTAGTTTCAGCTTTCGGGCAGGATTCCTGAAAAACACTAGAACCACAGGTTTTGTAAATGGAGTAGTTTCAGCCAAAAAAGAATGCCTTAGTAAAATTAAGTCAGCATATGTGGTACTATTGTGGCTTGCATTGTTGAGCACATATTGCTATATATTAATATTAAAAATTTAATAACTCCTGCACTATAGGTTTGAAAATTATGAAACCACCTTGGTGCACCTATCCTAGTTGAGTGCTTTCTAATGATACCAAGAGCACACCCCCAATGTACATGAAATTTTAGTGATAAAAACACTCAAAATTCAATTACTCTTGCATTGTAGGTCTAAAAATTACTAAATCACACAAGTGCACCTCTACCCAGGAAGGGCTTTCCATAATGTTGAGAAGTAACCCAAATGTTTTGGGGGGGTTTTTATTGTGGTACAAGTGTAGGTGCTGGTTCACCCCAAGGCTTCAAGCAGTACCATGAACAGGGCAAGGGAGATCCAAACTTGACAAAACAAAAGAAAAAAAAATAGAAAGAAAGAAACTGCCTTCCTCAATTATTATGTGATATGTTCAACCAGGAATTACAATTACAGGGAAAAAGTAGAAACTTGAAACCACATACCAGTTTTGCAAATCAGCTCCTGATGATTTTATATGTAGTGTTTTTTTCTTCAACTTTGTGATGTTGCTCAAATGGCAGTCATCCATAAATATATTTAGCCAAATTTGGCGATATTCAAAATATGAAAGTAGAAAATCTTAAGCACCCTGTCATATTATAGGCAATTGTGAAAAAAATTGATTATTTATTAGCCTTTTAAAAAAAATTACATTTAAAAAAAAAAGTGATTTGTGACAGACTATTCCTTTTTCAATTTCTTTTTTTGCAAACCAGGACAAATTTTCACCACCAAAAAAATCACTAAGATGTACCACTTAGATTGACATCTCTCTCTTATTTGTTTTGCCTTTGCTGGATCATCCAAGCAAGATGCAAGGATTCACCTTACAGACAATTTGAAGGCCTTGACCAGATCAACATACCCAATGCAACTGGTCCAAACTATGAAGCTGCAGGTGGAAGCACAATACCAAGGCACCAAGTTACAAAGAACTGTGTTATGGATATTGTGTGGCCCAGAACCCACCAGTGCACCATCCTGAAATCCTGTTCCGACTGAACTGCGAATGAACCGCAACTGAGTTACCAAGGTTCCACCTGGGTAACCTACGATTTGAATCCTGCTACTTCCTCCTCACATTACATAGGTAACTATTAATTATTTATCTAAAGCTCCAATCACACTTAATGTTAAGTCAATGCTAAGTCAATATTAAAAATAATAACAACAACAACAAAAAAATGTTGCATTCAAGTTCAAATCAAGAAAGTCACTGAACATTTAAATGACATCCTAAGTGGCACCCAATGTTAAGAAGATGATAGTTTAATATTAAATCAATACTAGCTTAACATAAAATTCTCAAAAAAACATAAATTTTGAAATAAAAGTTTAATGTTAGGTAGGAGGCCTTAAAAAGGGGTACATTAAGTCAATGATTTTGCATTGTTCCAAAGATATTAAGTTTTAAGTATATCCCCGAACTAACGGCTTATGAAGTGGTCGGGTCCACCCAATCAAACCTTATGAAGTGTTGAGTACTGGCCACCGACTCTACAAGGATTGTAATAATTTCTCACAAAATCACACACACACACACACACACACAACATACTCCATGTACGTGGGCCATTCAGTTTTGTCCTTCAGGTAGACAATATCTAGTAGGTGTATGACCCCAAAACTCTAGCTCACTATTCAGCTTCCTCCTTAGGCATGTGGCTATGGAAAACTCCAAAGTAGTGCGGATCTTTGATTTTGTGTTTTTTTAATGATCTTAGAATCAAAAGAGTCTCAAAATATTGAAAATTCTCAAAGAACTTGCGAAAACCTTTCATGAGAAAGACTCAGCAAAGAACTTATGATTCTTTCCTTTTTATGTTTAAGAATTTTCTTTGAACATAAATGTCAAATGCTGAGAATTTCCAGACACAAGGTCCCTCTTATCACGGTGCTAATGGGCTAGCGAGCCACAGTACTTTCAATTTATAAGACTAAATTTTACGAGTGGGATCCATCAACATAAATGTCAAGATGTCCATCCACCTGACAAGTTCTGGTATCATGGTGCTATAGGACTGGCTAGCGATCGGTACTTCCAAATCATAAACTGAAATTCTGCACAAAGAGATCCATGAACAAACATTATAAAAGTCAAATGCTAAGAATCTTCACACACACACACACACACTTTTGCCCTTCTCTTATCATGGTGCTAAAGGGCTCTCCAGGGACTATGATTTCTACCTTTGAAGATAGGATTATACAAGTGAGAAGATCCAAACAATTATTTATGCATCAACAGAAGTGGCAGCTTATCTCCAGGGACTGTGTTTCGAACTTTGAAGATTGGATTATACAAGTGAGAAGATCCAAACAACTATTTTTTGCAATGGACAGAAGCAGCAGCTTGTCTCCAAGTCTCCAAGATAAGCTGGAAAAACTTTGATTCTTTGCTGGTGAGTAGTGAGGCAAAAGAAGTGAAAGAAAATGCCAAAAGAAAGGGGTCATTTTGCTGCAAATTTTGGATGTCACCAATCACCACCTTGTTGTTCAAATACAAGTGGCTTTTTCCAGCTTTCAGCAATGGAATAGACCATGGAAACTGTATTGGGGACAAATCCCCAATGCTCGTGTAAGCCAAAGAGACTCTGGGCCCTGTCCCCTTCCTGAGACCTCATGATCCGGGGCTAGCATGGGGCCTGACATAAGTTACATTCTGGACTCAGTTTGAATGCCCCAAATTTGTTGGTATTGGAAAGCAAGTTAATATCTTAATATCTGGTTATTAAGCTGGTTCTGGTTTTTGGCCGGTTCTGGAACCAATTCCAGTGTACCCAGATCACTGGTTCTTTGGAAATTTTGAAAAAACAAAATTCAGAACTGGAATCCGAACCAGACCTGGAACTGGTTGCAAAATCCATTTAATTCAGGTTCCAGTTTTAAAAATTTAAAAATTTAAATTTTTTGGACTGAGGTTATCATTGTCCCTTGGGGTAGGAGTGCAGCCCTTTGCAACATTCCATATTCCAATTGTGAAATCTTATTTTTCCAGTGTGCAATAGTTCAGGATAAAATGCATTGTCAGGCTTTTCAGGTTCTTTGTTCAAATGGTTCTTTAGGTTTTCTTGTCTCCTTTTTACTCCCTTTCCCAATCGACTTGAGCTTGGACTGTGATGTTGAATTTTGTGAACGTCTTCCATTTGGGCCTTCCCTGGTTCCATTTGTACACACACATTTCTCTTATTCTTTAGCGGAAGGTGCAGCTTACTTTTCATCTTCCTCTTAACCACTTCACATGTGACCCATTTGATGTAATGGGCTAGCATTTATTCTCATTGTTCTTTCAGTGGTGTCTTTTTCTCACTCTCTCATGGGATCAATTGGGCATAGGGACAGGTGTCATATTGCATTTATAATCAATCTTTGGATCCTATGGGGATCCACTTTCTTCCTTGTGCTTATGGAGGGAAGAAGACGGCTTTGCATGATGTTAATTTTATGGCCATTGTGAAAGATGCAAAATTTCATGTTTCACGAAAGTAGACCCATGTCCTTCCATCCTTTGTCTTATAGTTTTCATGTTGTGAAGTCAACATGGTATTATCATTCGATGGCGTTTGCATGTTGGCAAACTTTTGTCATCGCTAACCCCATTTGAGTTGATTTGGTTTCATGAGTTGTTCTTTCTTGTGGGGTTGTTGCGATGGTTGGAACTTAAACAAAGGACGATTTTTATTGTGATCGATTACCAATGAACATATTTTTCCTTCTAGCTATAGAGGTTTTCAAATGTCTCCACCAATAAGCAAATGGGTTTCTTCATTGATGTGCCAACATGGCACGAAAAATGAAGACAATGATAGCCCCCATCTTCTAGTTTTATGCGCATTTTATAAACAAAGGGTGTCAATAACATTACAACATGTGTAGGCAATCTCTATTTTGAAACATGTTGTTACAATAGGTGAGGATTTGTCTAAACTAAGCATGATCCTTTCAGGAGGACCTTTCATTTCATTATTTGATATGCTTTTTGCAAGTGAAGGGGGTTCAAGAACTTGATGTTCCCTTTGTGTTTCACCCTTTTGGTCACCCTTTTAGGTGGTTCATTTGTCTTCTTGTACATGGGTCCTTCCATTTTGTTCCTTGTTTTCCTCTTTTTCAGGTGCTTTGGTTAATTTATGTATGGTTGGCAAGGTTTCATTAGGTTAGACATGTTTTAGTTTAAGAAAAAATAATTAGAGTTTTGATAATAATAGCAAAAGAAATTTTAATAATAATTCGGAGGTGTGATGTGAGTGGTGTCAGGCATGAAAGAACTTACAGTCTAAGTTAGGTTCTTTCACCAAGTTCGAAAGAAGTTCTTCGATTTTTAAACCGTGATTGAGGGTCAAAACCAGTTTTACAATTTTACTCCCAGCCAAGGGTCAAAACTCAGAATTGTTTTTTTAAATCTGTGGTCAAAGAGCTGCATATCTGCCGGTTCTTTCTTTTGAAAAACAGAGAGAACTGCCCAGCACTGGTATTAAGTTTTTAACTGCTTTCTTTTCGGCAGCACTTGATCCCAAATTAGTGAGGTACACAACAGCCTTTTTTTGAGTTGGTGAAATTTCCCCAAAATGTGAAATTCAAAACTTACTTGATTTTGGTTGTTTAAAATTGCCACAGGTGAGAGATTTTTTTTTTAAATCACAAGAATTTTATAATTTTTTTCAGTTTGTAGCCAAAGGATGATTAAATTTTTTACTTTCATATCTGGTCTACAGCCAGATTTGGCTAAATCTTCCTAGGGATGATTGTCACTTTTTTTTACATTTTTCAATTGATGATCACCACTTTGGCTACAAACAAAAAAATTTAAAAAAGACACAGGTACATAATAGAGTCACCTGCACACACATGGTCTAATAAACATTTTAGTATTGCATCGGTGTTTAAAGTTTAAAGAACACTTTATGAGTAAATGTGTTTTGTTGAAGTGCACCACGTTCAATAAAGGAGAAACACAGTAAGTACATGCCTAAACAAAGAAACCAAAAGACAACAACCCTTGAAGCAAGGGAAGAGGGACTATATTCCCTCGGGAGTCATGAAGCCCCTTACCCAGCCAATCGCCACCAGAGGCAGAAGAAGTTAGAACTTCCTTCAGCATCTCCACCAATACTCAGTATTTGACCCTGCAAAAATATTTCTCACATCCAAGTTTTAGTTACTAACTTTTTTCCAACCCCACCCCCCGGCAACTGAAATTGGGACTGCATGTAGGTGGGAAATACTAATAGCAACCCACTTGGACCAATCACACTATCTAGCTAATCAGAAGCTGTCAATAAATATGATTTGACTGTGTTCATTAGACTGTTCTAGGGCCCATCCAGGGCTCCAAAAGTTGTGGATTTTTTCAGGGTGCGACTATTCTTCCAGTGGATTCACTGGACTTAAAGTCATGAACCTCATCCAATACTTCCAGTGGAGGGTTACATACTGAGTGTTGATGGAGATGCTCTTACAATCAAAAGGCTAGTTACTGTGGTTACCACAACACAGTAGCAGCTTCAACATTAATTAGATTATTTGTAAAAATGTTTTCTACAAAGAACAAAATTTTGAGAAGGAAAATAGAAAATGTGTTAAAGTATTCTCCTTTTAGACATGGAATCTTCAAAATTAAAAGATTATTAAGCAAACATATGTTAAAGCTGGCCTTGTACTATGGTACCTTAGTTGTCAAAATTATTGTCAAACTTTGCCCCTCATTTCTAGCATTTAGGTAAACATAATTGTCACTCTGGAAGGATTCCACCCTTCACCCTAAGTTGCAGGAGTCTAACTTATTCCTACATCACCCAAAACTGGCCCCACATTTGGCCATTCCCAATACATAAAATTTGAACTTGTTCATACATCTCCAAAATTTGTCCCCAACTTTTTGGACATATGAATTGGCCTTAGAAAAAATAAGTTAGCAATAATACAGGTTAGTCTACTTAGACATGTTTGCCTTACAACTTATATCCACTTTCCATCATTCATGATTGTTACAAGCAAATAAGTTACTTATATATGTAGAGCCAAACTCTTTCACAGCCAGTTAACGGCTTTTGATTGCATACAAACAAGTAACTTTTTTTGCACCTTCCACTCCAAATTTCATATCAATCACCATGTATTGTGACTTTTTGCAGATTGCTCCAGTTTTCATAATAATAAATCAAATAAAAAACTATTTGTTCAGGCCTTGACTTTCATTTTCAGCTCGCTCGAAACTTCCTTACGAGCTCATAAAATCAAGAACTGTTGCTTCAATTTTCATGATATAAAATTCTACATAAGAGAAAAAAAGACTACTTTGAATTGCCATGACTGTTTTGCAGCTAGCTTGAGACTTCCACATAGTTCTAAAAATAGGAACTGCATTGCATAATAGGGAGAGTGTGCCACTGTTTGCAGATAGTTCAAATGTTTTGAAATACTAATTATATATCCATAAAATTATGAAACAGGTTTTCATTTTTTGGGGTGAGTTTTTTTTAACCTGGCTAGCTAGCTTGAATGTTCATAGCAGTAAACTTTGAAGGGATGGATGGTGGCTGGATGAGGCACACTCTTACATTGGGTTCCTGGAGGTATCCACAATTTGGGATTTCATTTTTATTTTTTAATAATATAGGCTTGCTTCCTTCTTTTCAAGTACCTTTTTTTGGAAGAGAGGTAACCATTTTCACAGGACCACTTCAAATAATTTGCATAAACACTTTTTTTTCAGCATCATTTCTAGCATGATTTTTGTTTCTTATCATGCCCACTTGAAATTTTGCACAAGGTCAAGTTTGGGTGCTTGGCTCTTCATTCATCCAATCACCTTATTATTTTGTATGGTCGTAAAACTTTTTTTTTTCAACACTACACACTAGGATGGGCCTTCCAAATCCAATATTTATTAGTGTCACTCATTCCTTTATGTGGCCAACCTTTAAACTCAATCTGATACATCTTTTTTTTGTTGTTCCCATGGCAAGGAGCCCAAGGTAACTCACAATATTGTTAAAGATGTTTTTACTTTCATTGTCAAAAATGTTAGGTTTCATGTTTTGTATGAATAATACACATCTTCCCATCACATTCTCTTTAATTTTTTGCATCAATGGGTTGATTTTATTATGTTATTCACAAATGAGGTTTGCATTTTGGTTGATGTCCTCATTGCTAATATGATTCAAATGAATTTAGTTTCACAAGTTGCCACTTTACAATTGTGGCCCAAACAAAGGACATGCTATATCATAATTGACAATTGAAATTTTTTTTTTTCTTTTTCAATGCCATAAAAATATTTGGGTGTTCACACGAACAAGTTATAATTTTGTTCATTGGTTTGTGAACATCGCATGATCGGTCGATCAAAGTTTCTACATGTTGTCCTTTGTTAATCTTGTGTTAATTCTATAAGTACAAAGTGTTAGTGGTTTTAAGAAAAAATTTAAGTCATTTTTATCTTGAAGTCAATTGTTATTGTTGAAGAGGTTTCTTTTAAGTTTGGTGTTATTTCAAGTTTTCCACCTAGATTGAAACATCTTTGGGTGGTACCATTAGGAGCCACCTCAAATAATGGTTATGAAACCAAAAACACCTAAATTTTTTTCTTGAGTTTTTTATTTTAAATGTTTTCACAACTATAAGTTTTTTTTTTCATGTGTATTAATTGCAAGCACTAATATATAGCTTGAATTTTATTTTGAAATTAAAAACATTAGAAATTGTTTAAAATTTGTATTCTTAATAAATAAAAAATGCCCCTTCCAAAATTGATAATCATAATTTTAAAAATTCATAATTAAATTATACTTATTCAATTAGTTGTCTAATAAAAATTTAAAAATATAATTATTTTTAAATTATTTTCAAAAAACAAATTCTCAAATCATGTAACTTCAAATATGTGTTCTTGACCAAAAAGTTCAAGGAAAGGAACTAGAATGACATTCTTGAAACTTTTTTTAAATGCAATGATTAAGAACATCAAAATACACAATATTTTTAATATTATTAAAAATTCAAAATTCATAAAACTTAATAAATGTATTCATTAAGAAAATAGATATAAATATATATTTTTAAATGTTTTCTATGAATTTTTGAAGTTTAATGAGTTCAAGAAAATCAAAATGTGACATTTCTGGCGGTAGTGCCCAAAAATGATGCTTTCATCCACCCATCTCCTTGTTTGATTTGCTTCACATAACAATATGTGCACAACAAAACCTCTCACACAAACATAATTTGCCTCTTACTTGCTACTCAAACCCATACATACATTACAAATATAATATAATACAATAATATATTGTAATCAATTAATAATTGCTCCTACAACGATATTATTAAACTTTTAGAGATGAAAAAACCTCACAATACCTTTGCTAAATGAACTAGGAGTTTGTTCATTTGATATTAACTTAGAAATCTAGATAATTTATATCATTGATTTATAAATCTAGATCTATATCTAAAACACAAGTAATAATCTATATCTAATTAACTAGATCAATAAAGATCTACATATTGTCATCTTAAATAATATTGTTATAGATTATGAACCCAGTTTTGGAGATGTTAATAAACAATAATTTTGATTATATTCGCTTGTTTGAATCAAACTTCAATATTTTGATATTTATGTAATTTTTAGAAATAATAAAAGTTGATAAGAGCCTGAAGGAACAGATGATAGCCCTTGTTTTGAAGACTTAAAAAATGTAGTGAAAAAAAAAAATCCCCCCATCAATTTACTCACTTGATCATCAATGGATAAATTACAGTTCTTACTAAACAAGTAACATACAAATCTAATGTTCATGTACATTTCAAGATTACCAAATCTAGATTTAGAGATCTTAATGACCTAGATGATCTAACTAGATCTAGAAAATCTTAATAATTTAGATCTTGATCATTCCTAGCTAGGTCATAGTTCTAGATCTGGACTTTCATGTAAATGTCTGTAGCCATGAAAGTCCACGTGAATAGCCTGGTTAAAAAAATAATTCACCAGGAGAATTTGTTGTAATTTTGCTTAGATTACCTGACTTTTGTGAACCATCGGTATGAAATTTATTGTGTGTTTTTGTGTTAAATTGTTGTTGTGAAATTCTTATTTTGGGTAGGTGGTAGCAGCAGCAGCAGCAGGATGCTTAATATAGAGAACAGAGAGAGGGGGGCGGGGGGGAGGGGGAAGCGATAAATGAGGGGAGGAGATGAGCATTGATCGATCGGTGGGGTCCTTGAAGACGAAATGCGAGAGTGGGTGGTAAGTGGTGCGGGACGCGGACACCCAGTGCGCGCTGTGGATGCGGCCGGGAGCCGCGTGGGATCATGATCTAGACCTCTCACAGTCGCAGCCTGATCTGCAGTGGAAACTAGCTGCTGCGACAATAACGGGCCAGCTCACCCGCCGATGGCCTGTTCAAGCCCGGAGCCCCGCGGCCGGTTGCAGCAGCCATACGGTAGCCAGCATGAGCTAACAGCGCCGTGCACGAAAAAAAGGGTTGTGCAGCCAGGAAGGCGTTGTTGCAATGGCATCTTTCCATTAGGTTGTTGTGATCACATAGGTACTACAGCTGAATCTCCTACCCTTTGTTCATGTGCGGGTGCCGCAGTGATCATGAAGGTTGATTGATTGATTGATTGAATGAGAATCAATACATTTTCTCCTGCTGCTGCTGCAGCAGCAGTCACGGCTCTTGCAGCTTCGTTGACTCCTGTGTTCATGATACTACTAGAGACCTTGTAACAGACTCGTGAATAGATCATAGACAGAGAGAAAAGGAAGGAAGGTAGGTTTCATCGTTGATGAAACAGTACTGAGCACTGGATGCTGGGGAAGATTATGGCGGAAGCTGCTGCGCATGCGGGGTGAGCGACGACGGCATCTTTTTCTCTTAGTCTTTTGTGGCGGCGGTCCTCTTCTTTCTTCCGGACTTCGTCGCAAACGCGGACTCTGCAACCCTGTTGTTGAGGATTTTGGGGATATAAACTGCTGCAGGGTGAAAAAAAGGGAAGGAGAACTTAGGCTGGTTGTAGTGGTGTTACTCTGGAGCTTCGACTTGGATCTTTGGTGTCGTGACGCTTCGGAGGTCGACATTGTGGACAAAGGGATGGGTGTGTGAATCTGTTCGAAACCCAGAATATGCCTCTGAAGGTAAAAAAAAGAACTCTTCAAGCCTGAACTACGTCTGATGTGCGTGAGACACCGAGAGAGAAAGAAACAGGGATGAGTTCATGGCCGACAAGTTAGTTGTGAAATTTTCAGTGGGGAGACTTATCCAGATGTGTACACTGGAGACTAATGCTGAGAGAGAAGGGAAGAAGATTTGTAGTACCTTTACGGGACGCAGCAAGGATAACAAGGATAGCGAACGATATTGTGGAAGTCAAGGGCACATGCCTTTTGTTGTGTTGTCGTTTCTGCTTTCTTTATCCTCATGTGGATCTCAGGACGTTCTTCTTTCTTTTTCTTGTTGCTGTTGTTGTTTGTCACGGATCGCCGGAGCGTGCTATAGATCAGCCGCTGTACTCTCGCTACGACTCTCCGTGTGACTTACGCATTATGTAGTCGCTGAAAATTCTTATGGACAAAACAAAGTCTGGAACTTGAGGAGCTGCTGGAACATTGCCCGGTATCAAGAATTAGGCAGGATTCATGGATAACAATGCCCCAAACTTTAGGATCGCTTAGATCTAGACACGGAAAATGGCTGGGCAGTGTTTGCAGGAGCCGTGAAAATTAATTCTGGGATGGTGGGGATGGTGGGGATAGAGCTGAGAAAAGAGAGAGAAACGAGAGAAGTCCCTGCATATACTGCAAGATCTTAGCGAGAGCTTGTCCAAAGAAGTGTTGTCTTCATAGTTGCGCGCAACCATAAGCAAGTAAGCATGAGCTTCACCCCCTTGCAAGTAGCTAGCTTGGACTCCATGAATACTGTCCGTGTCATACTGGAAGATCTCGCTCCCTGACCCTGCTTCTTGATGTTTTGCAGTATTGTGGAAGTTTTATATCGGTGCTGTGTTTGTTGAATGATCAACTGCAACAGCCGGCCTGGTTTCTTTGTGCATCCATGGTGCGATCTTTGTTTTAGGTTCAGTTACAAATTCGCTGCGAGCTCAAGATCATTATTGATTACTAGCTAGCCAGGATGGGAAGAGTGAAGTTGGAGATCAAGAAGATCGAGAATCCTACCAACAGACAGGTGACGTACTCCAAACGACGCAATGGATTGATCAAGAAGGCGTACGAGCTATCGGTGTTGTGTGACATCGATATCGGCCTTATCATGTTCTCGCCATCTGGGAAGCTGACACAGTATTCCAATTGCAGGTTCGTAGTGTTTTTTCCACCACTAGGAACTTCGTGTACATCCGTGTTGCTACCCATTGCAACTTCGTGTATGTATGTCTTGTGGCCCATTGCAGCTTGCTGCTGCTGCAAGTCTTGTTTTGTTGGAGCAGTACTAGGGTTTCTGTAACTTAGGTTGGATTCTTCTATAAAGCATGGACATGGTGATCCTTACATGAGCGACATGAGTACTCACAACTAGAAGAGAAAGAGAGTAGAGGGCTCGAGAGAGTTGTTGAACCCTTGGGAAGAACATCTATGGGTGGAAATTACACTGCATATGATGAGCTAGTGAAGCCAAGGTTAAAGTGCTTTCCCAAGGATTGCATGTAGTCAAGGTTGAAGTCTTTCTTTGAAAGACTAAATTCGACATGTGACATTCATGTGTTGGTCTATTAACCCAAATTCAGGGATTCATAAGATTAATGATGAAGACAATGTACCCGGATGAGTCCCAGCGAGTCTGCATTGATGATGAAGATAATGTTGCCCGATGAGTCCTAGCGAGTCTGCATTGATGATGAGGACAATGTACCCGGATGAGTCCTATTGAGTCTGCATTGATGAGGTTAAATCGTCTGGGTTGTGGGGATGGGGCTGGGGAGGAGGGGCGTGCAGTATTGAAGACGTGATCACGCGGTTTGCGAACTTGCCGTTGCACGAGCGGAACAAAAGGTGTGCAATCCTCGTCCATGATCTTCTTCTTCTCTTCTTTCTACTGTAGTCGTCTTTCCTCTTCTACCTGCACACCTGGTCATCGATGCAAATTTATTACCTCATCAGCATGGGCGATCAGTCAAACTTCCAAAACAGTTGGTTAGACATCATGGTTCTGGAGGTTCTGTACTAGACGGATCGTACATATAGTGGATCAGATCAGATGGGCCAAGGTCTTGTTCATCTGTGGTGGGGCAGTTTTGAGGATATGTTGACTCGCTTCGCGAATTGTCACATGCATCATGACCGCAGCAAGTACACTAGGTGTGCACCACTTTGCCTCTTTCTTCTACCTCAATCCCCCAAAATGAAAAACATTTGTTCACACGATCGATCAGCTCCTGCATGGATGTTGTCAATGCTTGCTGCTGTACTGCTTTCAAGAGAAACTTTTTACTTTGTGAGCTTCTAGTCTTCTTCTGTCAAAGTCTGGCAGAGAAAACTTCTCCAAAAGTTTCAGAAAACCCAGTTATTACACGCATAGCAGCAGTAGCTGTGCCAGCAATATGTTATTGTGACGAAGACCTATGTGTGCGGATTCCTGCACATTTGCCTGACTAAAACATACCTGCATGCATGCATGCATGCATCCCTGGGCTGCAAGTTACCCATAATAACCATTCATGTGGCGCAATGCATGTGGTGATGATCATCCTTGCCATCGATGCTGCATCCTCAATGCTCACTGGACATGATTGAATATTCAACCTACAGAAAGAGTGAGAATCTGGAGGTAAGCTTAAGATTCAACTGCAGATTGATCATGCCTGACCTGCATCTCATTACTCATCATGCACGAATGCATTTTTCTGGGTATTTTGCTCGAATATCAAAGCAATAAGAGCTTCCAGAATCAACCAAGAAGTTCTCTGGAATAATAGTTAATGATCACTTGGATTGTGTACCAGTATCTACACAAGGCATTGAAGAAGCTTGGAGGAGAAAAGGATCTAGCATTAACTCAACAACTTGCTTCTGGATCAAGGTGAGGTTGTACAGCTTTATAAAGAGATTGATCTTGTGAATGCTTCCATGCAGTTGCTCTTTGGGCTGCTTGAATATTTATCTCTATGCTGGTTGCATGAGGACGTGCAGTGCCATCACCACCAGAGCAATAGAGTTTTCTCCTTGGGCATGAATGTTGTTCTAAGAAGAGATCATGCCAAGTTCATTGATTCATGTAGTCCATGGAGTGGGGATCGTCTGTACTAGCACTTGTTGATACAGCGAAACTGGTGAGGGTTGCAGCAAAAGTTATGAGGTTGGGGTGTTGCAAGAAGAGCTGAAGAAATTAACACATGAGAAGGATCTGCTGCAACAACGAGCAAGGTAAACATTAATTTAAAGGTTTGAGAAGCTCTGTTGCAGGTGCAGATCCATCCTTTGTTTATAGAGCTCTAATTGAAGGTGTCAGCTCAGCTAGCAGCTGCTAATTGTACAGTTGCCAGGCATGAACTCAATCAGAATAAGTTCAATACCATGATTTCAGTACTTTAGTCACCACGATCCCTGCACCACCATGCATCAGCTTCATTTATAGCACAAAATAAAGAAGATCTGTAGGAACCTGAAAGGACCTAGATACTCAAGGGTGCTTAAGTCCAGATCAGGATATGAAGACAGTGGGGAATATTCCATTTGCAGGTTGATTCTTGCAGATGAGCAAATCATTCAAACTGTTACATCTGTCCAGCAGCTGGCAAACATGGAGACAGAATTGGAACAAGCTCTTGAAAGAGTTCGCCACCGCAAGGTATACAAAGTGCAAACTCAGACTAGATTATCTAAGTTTTTACTTGAAGTTCTAGCTAGCTAGGAAAAAAATTGCCTTTCAAGCAACTTTTCTTATGCAACTAAAAGTGTTGTATGCAACTACTTGCAATAAAAAAAGTAGCTGCACACCACAGTTTTACTTGCATTTAAGACAAGTTTAAAAAAAGACAGTTTTTCTTCTAGTAGAAAGAGTTTCAAATTCTCAAGGTCCATGCAATTTGCACATCAAAAGTATATTTGGAGCTTCCATTAACATTGTTTTCTGTGGGACCTTGCAGAATTATGTCACAAATGCTTATGATCAAGCTGCCAGTGCCATACAAAGACAGGTGCCTAGATGTTCCTGTTCCACCTTGCAGTGTCTGCAGCTTGACAATGAACCATCTGCTTTTAATGTACTTTTATAAAAACTTTTCATTTGATTAGTCATTGGAAGGGGATTGTCAGGTTTCAAGTAAGTTTTATCCGAGCATGAGTGAAAGCACACTATGGTCTCCAAAAAATGTAATCACAAATACTGTTTTGCAGCATTTGATATTACTACCTGTTGCAAGGCACGACCCAGATAGTTTGCTGACAGAAGATCATCAGCTTGAATCATGTAAGATGAGCAGCTGCTGAATCTGCAGACTGAATGTGTGATTGCATGTTCAGCATGAGTTTATGGGCAACATGCAGTTGATGGCCATGCAACGTGGGGGAGCCATGGCAGGCGCAGCACAAGCTTCACCCTTTTTGCAATGGAATATGCCGGAACGCGATCAACCTGCTACTCTCCAAGATTTCATGGAACATCAGTCCAATGCAACTTCCCTTCTACCAGCCCAGATGTCCAGGTATATCTAGATCCATTCGTATTGCATGGCCGATCAGTGTTCTCAGCAGCTTGTGTCTTGTAAGTTCCTTATGTATTGCAGATGCTCGTTTGGCTTACGAATTCTTGATGGTGGTGATTGTGAGAAATTTTTATTTGACCGCACATGTGTGCATGCCTATCAGGGAAGTGGGAAGCAACAGCGGAGCAAGCACATCCGGTTTCTTTCCGGTTCCATCACAAACAGAGTTACATCAGACATTAGGGCACATGAGCTTGCCACCGGGCATCAATGCTGCTGCAGCTGCAGCTGCACGGGGGCTCACCATTCACGAATTGGACATTCATGACCCATCGGCCAGTACTCGACAATATCATGACGAGAAGAAAGCGAAACTAGAAGGCGGTGGTGCAGGTAACACTAGTATGATATTTGCTGCTTCTTCAAGCAGCAGTGCAGGGGCAGCAGCTACTGCAGCAGATCAGGCCGGAGCTGCTGCTGCAGCAGCTGACGCTTTCGTAAGTCCAGACGAGCAACAGCAGCATGCAGGGAACTCTGGTGCTGCACCATGGCATTCAGCTCATCAGTCACACCATCATCATCACCAGCAAGCCTACAGTGGAGGCTCACAATACCCAGCAGCGTATTTCACCCAGGTAATCATCCCATCACTTCCTCTTTTGAAGTTCTATTGTGTAGTTCCCATGACATGCATCTTACGACAAAATTCTCAAGTAGATCTCAGGAACTACCACATTCACAATCTCTTGCATCCCTTACACAGCCTATATATACAGCTATCTAGACGGAAGCTCAGAGCATCACCATGTCAAGTACGTAGTGCAGGCTACAACGTCTAGATCAGTGTGAACCCAGATCATGAAAGCTTTGAAAGTGTACAACAGACTACAACTAGCTGATCATTGTGAACACAGTTTGACAAGCTGTGAATTTTTATATCCAATCCATTTGTGGCAGAATTCGGATGCATGGAAGTAGCTGCTGCTGCTGCTGCTGCATGCTGTTCAAGCTGCATTCTCCAAAGAAATTCGACAATGTAGTTATCAAAGGGCCTAGCTAGAGACACAGGACTTGACTGTGTGCCATATATGGGGATGCTGGTACTACTGGATCTTGAAGATCTGATCATGCTTGCAACAAGTGATCTAGCACTCATGAGCATTCACTGTTTGCTGCAGTAATGCAATCTGCTGCACTCTAGTAGAACTGTTACAACTGGAATTTTTATTTCTCCATGTCTAGATGGCCTGACTGATCACAGCTAATTTAGGCAGGCCTCTTGATCTAATTTCATCATACTTGAGGTTTCCTGATCATCACAGCTTAGAGCTTGATGGAGTTCTTCATGTAAACCAGGTAGGTAATCATGCTGCAGATGTCAAGGGTTTTCTGCTGCTGCTGCTGCTGCTACTGCTGGGTGTATGGATTAGATCATGCAGAATTCACAGCTCTAGAGCTAGTTCTTTATTCACTCCCGGATCGATCCATTTTAATTCTAGTTCAGATCTGGTATATTACCTACCACTTCATTTTTGCTGTTACAGGTTGATTTATTTTGTGAAGTTGTTATTGGGAAAAAACATAACATGAAATGTTGGATGGCAATAATTAATTACTTCTGATATGTTGGATAAAATTAATTACAAGAGCTGCAAATCTCTGCTGATCATCAATTGCAGCATAATTTTTTTTTTTTCATATATGTCTTGAATCTCTTCATGTAGCTCTTGAACAGTAGTAATCCTAGCAATTGATGCAATTTGGAATATGATCAAATGAAAGTAGGATGAACTTACACAACATGTTGTTGCAGATTTTGTTGCATTGCTCCTTATAATTATTATTTTGTCACTCTTTTATGTTTCTTGTATATAATTAAAATTACAACTTTGTTTTATGCGTACATGTCACACATGTACATTGTACATTAATATACCTTTGAACTTACACCATGACAAAGGACTGAGCTTGAAATTCAAACATTAAGTAAACTTTCACGAGCTTTTTTGTTATGCCTTATTTGTAAGAAGTTTTCTTTTCTAATTACATTAGCAATTTGTACTTTTGCAATTAAAGGTGATAGTCACATTGTCTATAAAATAGGCATGTAATTGGGTTTCAAAGGATGAAAGAGTGGTAACAAGTAGCTAACAAAAAAACTAGGGGAAAAATCTAGCTATGATAGGGTTATATCATAGGGTTATATCATAGTACCTTGGCCACTTCAAGACAGGTTTGTTGAATAATTAAAATTAATTTTGAGGATTCCATTAATTTGAATTTTTGTACATGATATGTCATAATCTTAAAAAATCATGTACAAAAATTTAACTTTGGATTCATTGAAAAAAGATGCATAAATACAATGGAGAATTAATTTACAATTTGAAAAACTTTAGAACAAACTTGGTTAGAATTCCAAATTGAATACTCATTTAAGTGAAACAATGTAATAATTCATGTTCATTATGGAATTGAAACCTTACCATACATTTTTAACATACCAATCATTCTATTTGAAAACAAAGTCACTTTAGTATTGGGCCCCTTTTAGTATTGCAAATATGTTCAAAAATTGTATATTATATCTACTTCGCCCAAATGAATATTTTTTTCAATGTTCAATTATAATCCAAAAATTTACACATATTTTCACATTGTTATTAGATTTTTTTAAAAACATATGTTATAAACATCTCATCCAATAACAAATACACAAGCTTACTAAGGACTCCTAAATATTGTCATATTCACTCTTGAAACTTGTGATTTTTCTAGAAATATTGATATTGGAAATGCTTAAGAATATCAAAACATGTGTCCAAAATTTGATTAATATAAGCCATTAGCAACCCCATGATGTGCATTTAGTGTAAAAATATAAACAAGTTTATCAAATATTGTACCATAAAATCACAAATCATCACTTGTGAACTCATGCGTCTTTAAAAAATGATGGTACATGACGTTTCTTGTGATACCACCCAATCGTGCCTTCACCCATAAGTTTCAATTTGAAGCCTCTAATACTTAATTTAAGGTCATATAAATCATTTAACTCAACATATCATTAGAGTTACCTATCATCTATGTCATATTAACAATGTGAACCAAGTTAATAGTTTCAATGAGTAGAATACAAGATCATATTGTTAACTTAGTTCATAAGTTAATATAATAACATTTGCCTAGGAGTACAAATTAATGTTTAAAATGATATTAATGAAAAGATGACAAAATGTGTCATGTTAAACCATTATTTCTCAAAATATTTCCTAACATATTGAATTAATGCAAACCTTCAAAATCCATTTAGATCATGAACATAACTTACAAAGAAAAAACCATCAACAATGTAAATTATATCTAGTGACCCATGTAGATGATGGAAATCATCAAACCAACACATTATGAATTTTTATGTCACTCTTGATCATGTTAATTTTGGACATCAAGATGTAAGTTCCATGGGGATTATGTTTGTATATAGTTATTGATTTAAAGTCAAGAAGGGTCAACATAGGTTAGCGCAATAATTCCACAACCAATGGTAGAGATCAAATTAAATTATGATCAACCATGTGGCATGAACATGGGTAAAAAAAATCAAATTTAATTTCTTGGAAATAAAAGAAAATTACAAAAAAAGTTGTAATCGTGTTAATCATTTAATATGGTCACCCATTGACAACGCAAATCATTTTCAATAGAGGAATTCACCCAAAAAAACCCAATTGTGAAAATTAATTATGGTCGCCCATGAATGGCATTAATCACTTTTAGTCAACAATGGATGGTGGAAATCGTTTAAAACATCCAAAAAAAAAATAGTGGTACAAATCATTTTCAATCACCCCAAAAGAAAAGTAAAGGAAAACTAAACCTTCAAAATGTGGATCATTTTTTCTAAAATCTTTTTTTTTTTCATAATATTCCAAAAACACGTGACTTTAAACACATTATAATCCACAATGGTGTCTAAAACTTTTGTCATGTTACATCCAAATTGGTTTGCTCTAGCTTACACATACCTTCCAATCACCCATGGATGGTGGAAATCAATCTTTTAACACAAAAAAATGGGATGAGTCATTGTAACCAAAGAAGGGGGACACGAACGAATCCAAGACACAGAACTCACACTGGTACCCGTCCGACCCCTCTTACCACCACAACTGCATTCCTTCTGGGATAATCACCCTCAGAAGCTCTCCTAGTATTGCTGCAGTACAATACCACTCTCCTTAAGCACACAAGCTACTCATCTGAAACTGCAAGTCTACCGAGACAATGTGCGATTCGACTCATGACCCTCAGACCGGATCTCTCATCATGTAGCTACACAACCAGATGACAAGACAGATAAAAATCGAACCCTCAAAACAATTGTTCGATCTTTATTACATGCCGAATACTCCGACAGCACAAGCATCCATGCTACTGGGATTATCTTGATCTGTACTACTATTCCTAGATTCAGAAGCTCGCGTCCGTCAGTTACAGATCGCAGCGGAAGAGAAAAACAATGCAGACCGACCTAGAACGCTCCTACGCTTCTGTTCTTCCTTCTTTCTCTCTTCTCCATTCTCCCCCTGTCCGTTTAGATTAAGGTCCTACTTATCATTCGTCTAGCCGTTTCTGGCTTCTTGCAGAAGCTTGGTTAGCCCTTTGCAGATTGTTTCCCTCCAAAGCTCATCAATGAAGCGCCGCAATCCCTCATCAAATTCGTCGTCAAAGAGCCATGCATTCCATGCAAAGGAAATACCATCAACACAAAATCAAAGATCCGCCGTCACTCTCCATTAGAGGCGGCCAAACCGTCCCCTCGTTCACACGTCAAGTCCAGTCTAGA
>Ga0116231_10002824_pt1 | contig 36189 bp, 36 predicted proteins | sample S1TSphgellanicum_2_FD_89695 | JGI IMG/M metagenome (GOLD analysis project Ga0116231, IMG submission 89695) | Host-associated microbial communities from peat moss isolated from Minnesota, USA - S1T2_Fd - Sphagnum magellanicum MG | ecosystem: Host-associated > Plants > Peat moss > Unclassified...
AACCCATAACCAAAAACTGTTGTTGTCCTCTTGCACTCGAAGTTTTTTTTGTGCTTACAACCAGACACAGTGCTTTGAAATAGTGCAGAGGAGGAGCAACAGGAGCAGCTGTTGAGTTTCAGGTGCAGACAGCAGGCGGCAGGCAGGTACAAGAGAGATCATGGGATCAGAAGCAGCACCAGCAACTTTCATCGAGTTCCACATCACAGGATTCAAGAAGTTTCATGGTGTAGCAGAAAATCCAACTGAGGTTTTAGTGGGGACAATTGAAGAGTATCTGAGAAAGCATCATGGGATGCCCACAGGAACTCTGCTGGGAAGCTGCACTGTGTTGGAGACAGCAGGAGAGGGGGCACTTGGGCCTCTCATGGAGCTCTTGGACTCATCTCTTGTAGGGATTGAACATCCTTCAATTGAGAGAAGTGGAAATTCGCAAGAATTGAAGCTGGATGTGAATTCTTTGCCAACCATCCAAAAGAAAATTGTGTGGGTAAGAGTTCAAATTCTTTTGAGATCTCTGCACTAGACTTGTCATTTTTAGCAGAGTGTCAATCTATGTACTATGTCAAGTAACCAGTTGTGATCCAGATGAGTTTGGACCTGACTAGTCCTGTCCTGTTCTTGGTTCTTGTTGTGGTACCCTGATTGTAGATTTATCCTAATGTTGGCTTCAGAGTAGTCCTGGTTCCTGTACTGACCCCAGCATAAAATCATTTTATGCTTGGGTCTGTTGTGGTACCTTGATTGTAAAGGTACTCTAATGTTGGGTTTGGATTACATGCTTATGACTGGGTTTGATTTCTTTTTGCCCAACCCATTATAGGCAGTTAAGTTGGAATTGTGCACCTTCTTCTGCCTTAAACCTGATCCATTTGCTTGAAAGAGCTGTTTGACAGATAAATTTTCTCAAAGTTCAGGTATCAGATATTCACTTTATGTGAGAAGAGAAATGAGTTACTACCCATGTTGAAAGAATTGTTGTGTGCCATATGTTTTCCTACCATTTGTTGCTGAGTAATTTTCTAGGGTTCTCCATTAACTGTATGATTAGTGACCCCTCCCCCCCCCCTCCCTCCCCATCTCTCTTTTATGTCCTCTTTATTCAGCCTCATTGAAATTAGAGATAAAGACTTGTTCAAATCTGATCTTTTGAGAAGAAAAATACTGGGTGTTCAGTGTGCTTAGTGCAAGTAATCACATGGGTTAATCTGTGGGAGTTTGTGAAATGCCACCCAGGTTCATTTTGGTGTGAACAGTGGTGCAACTAACTTTGCTGTCGAGTGGCGTGCGGTAAATGAAGCAACATTTCGGTGTGCTGATGAACTAGGTTGGCAGCCACAGGTCTGGAATTCAAACTTTACCATTGCAACCATTGTTATTCAAGTTGTGTTCTTCAAAATGTTCTGTATCTTGGTACTGAGTTTTTTCACGTCTGTAAAACCTTGTGTGTTCTGTGCGCAGCATGCACCCATCATTACTGAGGATGGTCCTATATCCCACATACGTGAGGTACCCTGTCTCCATTCTCTAAATGGTATTGAAACCAGTGTTGGGCAGTTCTTTGATTTTGTTAAGAACCTCCAGTTCTGGTTTTTTGAAACTTTTCAGAATCTCAGAACCTCTGTTTCTGGAACACTTTCAGAATCAAAAGAACCTCCGGTTACATATCAGATGAGTCACAGCAGACAGGCTTGAGTTCAGGGAGCTGACATTTGGAAAGGTTATCAAATTGGGTCAAATCAGATGGGTCTCAAATTGTTCTTAACTGGACCTTGTTGTGGTCATGTCTCAGACAACTCTCCCAGTGAAAGAGATTGTAACAGCATTGCGAAAGGAGGATTTTAATGTGATAGAGTCATACGATGCAGGACGTTTTGTATGCAACTATGTGTATTACCACTCTTTATGCCATGCTGCAGCTCATGGGACAAGAAGCCTTTTCGTGCATGTGCCTTTGTTTAAGATGATTGACAAGGAGCAGCAAATGCAATTCGCAGAAGCTTTGCTACATGTCCTTGCTGCGTTTTGTTGAAAGCGTATGTACTTAACTAAATGGAAGGGCAGGTAAAATTCTTCTCTTCCAACCAACCTGATTTACCAGCTTATTGTGAAAGCCAGGCCAGGATTGCAAGTGACTGCAACAACATATTCAATTGTCAAAACCCAGGATTTGCAAGCGATCGCAATTACGTATTCAATTGTCAAAGCCCAGGATTTGCAAGCAATTGCAACAACATATTCATTGCCTAGCATTATTGTTCTTTGTAGGTTACTTACCAAATGATACTACCATGGTATTCCTATTTGTTGTTAAGGTGGACACTCATGTTTTATTGTAGCTTTTGGCTAACAGCTTTCTAAGGTTAGCATTCCTCCAAGCTAGGTGTTTAGGAAAGAAAGGTGGGGGAGTGTAGTGTTGTGTGGATATCAGAGCATGTCCATTAAACTGCAGTATAATGACCTCTACAACAATACTTTGGATGAAGTACAAGCTTTAAATATTGTGAAACTGAGTTTGGAGCTGTAAAAATATGCACAGGACACAATGATCTTCAATAAGGCTGATAAAAGAAAATGATTGCTTTTGATTGGTCAGTCATATATGGTGGTACATGTTGTGACATGTAAATAGTCTCTGACTTTACATTGTTCAAATTTTTGTGTTGATGACCATTGTCGGGGAGATAATTTGCACTCTATGCTGGATGTGGAAAATATTGGTAGAGGCCCAAAAAGACGGTTGCACTTGGGGATGTAAGGATTAAGATCATATCCAGGTTCCCCAAAGAATGGATACATTCCCTTGTACAGGTGTGGCCAAATTTCTAAACTTTGAATCCATTATGCCAACATTCCAAACTTTCTTCACCATTTCAGGCAAATTGATTATCAGTGAAGATTAGAAAAGATCATAGTATATCCAAGTTCTAGGAAGCTAGCATTAAAGGCTCTTCTAGCACTGAGCTTCTTCTTGGATGCAAGTTTCCTCAACAAAGGCAATTATTCACTTTCCCAATAGTCATCTTCTTCACACAGATGCATCAATTTCATCTGGCCAAGAGGGTGATTGTTAGATGACTTGTTAGATGCGTCAGTTTCATTCCAGAAAAAAAGAAATGCAGTGAATTTTTTTTGAAATGGAGTCATTCCACTTAAGGCATTACTTCTCAACAAAGGTATCATATCTCTTGTTTCAAAACCTTGTGTGATGTAAAACGCGGTTTCAAAAATTATCATAACTATGCTACACTAAAGAAGATTTGACAAAATAATTTCATGTTGCAACACAAGCAAGCATATGTACTTTTGTATTGGAGAATGAGCTACATTTAATTCGTTAATGCCTATTTAGCTTTTGTCCTTACCCTCCAATTTCTTTGTCATGAGTATGAATGTTTGACTAAAATGTTGTGAAATCAAGATTATTCCCTCTTTGTCAAGTCTCCGAGAAAAGGGATTTGTGAAATACAAGATCAAAGCTTCCTTCAATCCATAGCAAATTTGAGGCTTGCAGACATTTTGTCTTGAAAGAGGCTTGAAAGACCTGCTTTCTAGAGGCTGCCTTCTACTTGCAAGAAAAAAACTGCTATGCAAGTGACTGTCTGGTGGGGGATCTCATCCCCAAGGTTGTGAACCCAATCACTTTGTGTGTGCAAATTTCAGTTGCCCAGGGAGCTGAATTCTTCTTGCCCCTGTAATCAAACCAAGTCTAGCATTTCCACAAAAAACCAGAAAAAAAGCTGATTCAGAAGCTACAATTGGTTTAGATTACTTGCAATCAAACCTACTCAAAAGCATTTTCACAATCAACTGCAAAAGGAGCTGATTCTGGAGCTATAATATGGTACTCAAAAGCATTTTCACAATTAACTGCAAAATGAGCTGATTCAGGAACCATAATATGGCACTCAAGGTGGCTGCTGTCTCAATGCGATGATGAGGAATAGTGCACAAGATCTGGGAACAGTACTCTTTCCTTACCATCATAAACAGACATCAGCACCATGGTTGAAGTTCCTTCCATCTTGTTCCATGCATGTTTCTTTTTCTTTTATTTCTCCAGGGATCAGATCAGATCAATATTTTGACTAAGAGGACCAATATTATCGACTATGGATTCTTTAAATAAGCAATTTGAAAGCAAGTATTATGCACTTATGGACCAATGAAGCTCCAAGCTTGCCTTGACCTGCTAATAAGCACTTTAGTCAGCCAAAATTAGCACACAATTCTTGCTCCAGAAAAAGATCTCAAAACCATTCCATTCTCTGGATTTTAATTGTCTGGGCATCAAATTCATTGAGTACTCAATCACCTCTTTGCCATTCAGTTTCCAGTGGGAAAGGACAGTTTGACAAGAGGAGGATTGATAAAAACACTTTCCAAGCACATATATTATCACTTTACATAATAAAAACAGCATGGAGGAGCTGCTTTAAAATCAACACGAAACAGGTCTAAAGTGCTGCAGCAGACTGCAACTTCAGGGTCTTGAAATATGAAGATGTATCACAGTTTAGCAGCATCCACAAGCAGTTTGTTACGCAGCTTATAGGCCCACTCCAGACCAGGGCAGTAGTGCAGTGGTGGGTTAAATCGGCCATCTGTCATATCTGGTGGAAGAAAAGCACCATTCTCAAGCAGAAAACGAACTGCTTTTTTGTTTTTCTCCTTTGCAGCATTGTGGAGAGGTGTCCCTGTACAACTCAAAGAACATCATCAGCTCAGATATTCCAAGAAAATGGAACACAAGTTGTCAAGAAAGCCATCTCTAACATCCAAAAACTTGACGCAAAAGCCTGTTGACATATGCTATTCTCTAGCTCTGTTGACAAGAGTTGTCCAGAATGATATGAACTCACATCACTCATTTAAAGAGCACAATAGAGATGGAACAACCTTTCTACCCATCAACAACAGTTTCACATTCATGAACTATATCTTTTCCAGTATGTTGGGAGAGCTTACATCCACAGCCGCCTTTGGTACGTGCCTCCATGTTGGCACCCCGCTCCAGAAGCTCATCCATAACAGCTATATGGCCACCAGTGGCAGCCAGGTGTAGCGGGGTGGTCCCAGGAGCTTTGCGACCTGAAGATGGCTCATTCACATCTGCACCTTCATCAATAAGCCTCTGAACCTGTGTGACACAACACAGGTTGATTTAAGTCAACCTAATAAGAATTGAGAGATGATGCAATAATAAGGTTATGGACATTTCGGATCTGACAACATAACAGCAACCAGTCAACAGGCATGAAAATGATTGGACCCAATCTTAAAGAAAAGACAAAACAAGACCACAAAAATTGAGGGGAGGCTCAATGATAGCAATGGTCATATGCATGTTCAGTGAGCTTCAACAGCAACATGTATAAAATTGACAACCTTCTATAACATCCCCTCTGACTTCATCAGTTCCCTGCAATGGGTGAAGGCTAATATACAACATTAACCAGTGAACTGAGTTTCTGTTACAAGGCCAACTGGCAATGACCCAAAACTCAGTCATGATGCTGGTTAGCTCAACAAAACCTAGAAGAGGAGAAAAGCAGAAAACTCAAGAGAAAGAGGAAAGCAAAACAAAGCAAAAGAGAAAGGGGAAAGGAAAAGAAATGGAACAACCCAAAAATTAAAGAAACAAGAAGGAGAACATTAGGAGCAAGAAATTTCTGGGCTTTAGGCAAGAAAGAGATAGCTCTCATAAGTATTGCAAAATCTCCATACTACCCAACCCTTTTTTCCATTTAAGTTGATGAAAAACTCCAGATATAGACTAAAGTACAGGGAAGAAAAAATATATCAAAGGGAACTAGTTTGAAATGACATATAAAACAAGCAGCAAAAACAGCAGTGACTGTCTCTCTGAATTGTTCATGACCTTTTCTATCACAACATATCCACTGCCTTTATCAGCTCTCTGCAGTGGGTATAGCCAGTTTAACCATGAGCCTACATACTGAGTTTCTGTTGCAAGTTTGAAGGCATTAGGAAAACTCAGCCATGATAATAGCTAGCACCCAACACCAAATAAGGGAAAACAGACAAAAAAAATACAACAAAAAAAAGAGGTGGCACACAAGGAAGAAAGACCAGAATATAGCAGACAAAAGGGACAATGAAGAGCTAACAGCCCCTTGACAGTAGCAAGAAAAAGCACACCCAATACAGCAACTTCAAAGTTCATCATAAGATGTTACTCAAACATTTTTCACTGCACAACTCAAAGGCTTCAGATCTGTCCTTCTATGCACATGCTAGAGTTCAAATACAGGGCAGTGGAAACAAACCTCAAGAAGATCACCCCTACGTGCAGCAACATGGAGAGGTGTCCAGCCTCGATCATCTCGAAGCCCAGGGCTGCCAAAAGAATCTCGACGTGACAGCTGGCGCATTAGTCCCACTGGATGCTGCTTCTGCACTTGCACATTCATCATGCTGATGAAGCTGCTCAAATCACTGCACTGAACAAAAGGAACAAACAATGTGTGTAAACAGATAGCAGGTGAACTAGCAGCATTCATATGAGAGTGAGCACAATGTATTCTTCTTCCTGTATAATCACAAACACTAACACAAACATGAAGAAACCATCAGAAGACAGTTGAACATTTGGGCTGAATGGGCTGTCACAGAATCTATGTAACTCAGCTACTTATGTTTTCCCCACAATTCAATCAATTAGTGGAATCAAACATCAACCAAACTACTACAGTTCTCCAACAAAGGTTACTGAACAAGATGTAGTTCACAAGCTCCACGAGGTAAAGAACCCATAGGGAAAGAAAGAGGTCTGCCATGACAACTTGGCTTCAGTGGCCTGCTGTAAGATGCAGATGTGAAGCTCATGTCTTCAAAACCCTAAAGAGCATATGCGAATTCAAAAGCCACAGGTTTACAATCATGTGACTATGCAGAAGACCTAATCAAGCGTCACCAGCACCATCCAATGTCACGAAGGAAGTGTGAACTTTGAGCTATTTTTTCGAATAAGAAACTTTCGTCAAAGAGATTACAACGCACTTTCTTGAGCACAAAGTTACAATCACTTTCAAATTCTCATAGAAGATACCGGGTCATGAAAGTTCCATACATGATAGTTATGATTAGGTCACAGGTGCAGCAGCCCGTTGGCATGAAAACAATAGGACTTAGGCACACACGGAAAACAGGGTAAGAAGAAATGGCACTTACAATTGTAGCACTGGCAACAGATCCTCGCTTTCGTGGAATCTCCTATACTTCACCTCCTGCTCCTCGCAACTGGATTTTCAAACCCTAAGACAAGAAACTCAGGGTTTCTCTGCCTTCTCGTTTTTGGAAAGAAAGTTTCAGACTTTATTGATAGCTGATGCAACGGCCATCGGCCAGGAAATGAGACCGCGGAAAAGGATAATTCTTCCCGTCTCAAAATCCTAGCGAATCGATTGAAGGAAAGCCTCAAGAAGATTGCTTCAACGGCTAAAACAAAGATAGAGAATCAAGAGAAACCCCTAGTTGTCTCTGTTTCTTCTCCTTCCCCTTCACCACCGCCGCCACCACCTGCTATATTGGAACGATTTTCCTGGTTCTGCTCTCAAGCTTCAAAGCACAAGAAGCATCGAGAATTCAAAAACTTATTCCGGCTGCAACAGAGCCATATTTCCAGAAGCTTATGGTGATACGAAAGCAGGCACACAGACTGTTCCGCAAGAAAAGAAGACTAGTCCAGGCCCCGGGACACACATATCTGTTACGAAAGGAAACTAGGAAGATTTCTTTCCCTTCGGCAGCAGAGCAGATCGCGGCGGCGGGTGAAGAGATTTGAGCGAGACGGAGGAGAGAAGCGCAGAGCCAGAAACGCGACCAGAAACACAAGGGTTTCAAAACACGGCACTCAAGCCTCTTGGGAAAGGAGAGAGACGAAGTTCCTATGTTCCCAATTTCCTCGAACGGAAGTTCCCCGTTCTCAACTCAGCATTCCCAAAAGTGCGCTGCGTTCTTTGTCCTTCTCACATGACACGTGTCAGTATGCTAACAGGGTCACAAGTGATGACTATTTACTACGAAGGAAAATCAAATCAAAGACGATCTAAACCGTCCACGCTTTCTGCAAAATATAGATATGTAGATCATAGGCAGAAATTGTTTTCCAACTAATTTTATTTATTTTTCGACGAACAAATTGAGAATACTTTGGAAAATTAAATTTTTCCTAGAATAAATTCGACTAATTTGGCTGATGGAAAATTTGCCAAATGTTCGATAACAAAAAATTGGGATAAAAACCCTGGTATCAAACTGTGTATTTTCCCACAAAAAAAATTATTTTTTCTAAAAAAGCTTGGAAACTTTTTTTTAGTGTGAATTTGAATTTTTTTTGCTATTTTTAACAGTATCACAAAATTGAAAAAAACCCTCGTCCTAATCCACTAAAATCTAGCGACAATGTTTCATCCAAACTGGTTTAGATAGGATGGGTATTTTGGTGATTGTCATTTCTCACAGTTTCAGAGTCATTCTACATAATAATTTGTCATAGACAGAATTTTATTTTGATATATTTTTTATTAAATCTTATTATCTGATATTGCTTTACTTTTTTTTCTTTAGGTTTTTCTTCCTTGGTCTGTTTATATCTTGTTATTTGTCTTGCTTTAGCCTTCCTTTCTGTGTTGGCGATCATCACTGGTAGTGCCTAGTAACACACATAGCCCAAGTTCATGAATAATTATTGTTTCCATTAAATTTTAATAAGCCATTCAGTCACACATATATATAGTGAATTGAAAATTAATAATCTTTTCAGCACATGTCATCAAATTAGAAAAAATAAAAATAAAAGAGAATTTTTCTTCACAAATTCCTTTTTCTCAAAGAAAAAAATTGCAATTTTTTTGAGAAATGCCTCTTCTTTTCAGTAGGAAAAAATATTTTGTCATATTTGGACACAGGTTTTTAGTGTTTGGGACTTTTTTTTTTGGGCCAGTTTTCTACAGTTCGGATAAAATTTTCCAAACGTTAGAAAAATTAGTGCTACATGACTTTTTTGGCATACTCGCATTTAGTGATTTTTTAAAAACAAATTTTGGATTTGTTCGACCAAAAATATGGGAAAGTATTTTCTGTTGTCCGATAAGCTGCTGCATGTCGCCTGCGACACTTGGCCGTCACTGCGCAGGCGTCCATCCGCGTCCTGGCATTTGTGCGGCTATTGCTGCGGCCGCTTGTCTGCGCACACGCATGCGCGCTTCTCCTCTGCGAGCTGCTCGGATCACAGGTCTAACCGTTCTCGAACTCTATTCCAGAGCGTGGCAGGCTCTCGGATTTCAATTCTTTGCAACTAAGTTGATGCCGGGAGTGTGAGGGAGCATTGGGAATTTGATTGAAGACTTCGAGCTTAGATATTATGAACATCATGGTGGTTTGCAGCAGGATGCATGCTCTGCATGTGTTGATGAGATTGGGTGATGGTAGTAGTAGATTCAGAGACGACAATAGGAGCAGCAAGTTTGAGGTAGAGCAGAGACGGCGTGGTACTCGTCGTGCAGCTGCAGCTGCTGCATCGTCGTCTTCTAGACGTGGTGAAAACATTGTTCCGATGATCGCTTCTGGAAAGCAGTCGTCCGAAGTGTCAACCTTCGTGACGTTAGGACACTCGCTTGATCGTGGCGCAAAGTTTGGAAACAAGACGATTTTTTTTCATGCTGCAGGAGGTCAGGAGAGTATTCCTGGAAGTGAATTATCTGATGCAGCAGCTGCAATGGAGCAATCGAGAGACAATCTTGAAGAAGCCACTGGAACAATGCCTGAAACTTCTGAACCTGGAGATTCTCCAGCTTCCGATGAAGATGCAGTCAACTTGGAGGGCAGTGAGGAACAGTTCACAGAAAACCCACAAGCACCTGCTGCTGCAGCACCTGTTACTGAGACTGAGACAGCTTCTTTCTCCTCTGCAAGTGACACACTTAATACTACCTCAGGAACTGCAAGGGATTGGAGAGTGTTTTCCAATGGAGTCAGAGATTTTACGAACTGGGATGAGGATCATGATGCAAGGTGATTGAAGACGTTGGAGTGGTGCATGACCAAGCCTAGCTTCATGTTGTTAGCGAGTTGGTTTCCTGTGTCAACTTTGCTTGTGGATGGGATTGTCTTCCGCACAAAGAACTTGGTGGACATAGTATTTTATTGTCTTCCACACAAGGAAGATGGATAGGACTGTCTTCCCTGCAAGGGAGATTCCTTCCAATCTTTACTTTGACCAACAAGTGCGAATCTGAGCATCTCTTTCAACCCTTTGCAGCCACCTAGACCTTCATTTTCTGTTTGGGATTTTGTTCATCTTATAATCACATGTGGGGTGGTCAATGCACATAGTTGTAGCGTTAGAACCGGGAAATTTTAAGTGTTCAAAACACACATGTTTTGCAAATGTGGGCTGGCAGAAGCTTGAAAAGTTATGGCTGGTTCCTGTGAATAATGAAAACAGCTGGATTCATTCTACAACCAAAGAGAGTGCATGACCTGTTTATGGAGAGTTTGTGGTTTGAACAAATTGCAGCCACCTTATAATACAACTGAAAGAAAGAACTTTTAACAGAATCTTTGAGCTTAGCTCTTTCATTATTCTTTCACACCGCTCCCAGAGCAATTCATGGGGAGCTTGGAAAAGATCCAAATTTGGAGTGCCTACAATTCTAATTGAAGTTTCATACTAATTGTTAGAGTACTTTATGTAAAAGATCACCATTGTTACTAGAAGCTGGTGCATTAGGGTTTCATTTCAACCGATTGGTTAATATGAGCTTTTTAGTGTTTAGGGTTTAGGAATGCCTACCCACACCTCAAAACACATTCACAAAGATCATGCAGGTTAACCATCTCATGAAATTCTGATCACGCAGGTTGACCATCTCATGAAATTCTGAACTTATCGTATATCTGCAGATTCTAGCCCTTTAACTGGATCATAAAGACATTATCATTTTGTACAGTAGAAGGGGCAGGTTTTCACCCTAAACTAGATCCAAAAATTTAATCCTCCAGCAGAGATTACAACCAAAATACCTAGAGCAGCTGGGAGCCTTTTGTGGAACAGTAAAATCCATTGTGCATCAGGGTTTGGGCACTTCCACAGGTCAGTTCCTTTAAGATGTGAACAACATGTCTAGTGATAATTTGCACAAACTTAAAGATTCTGCATTTCCTGCACAATCAACATGGCATACTGTACATTTCTATCAACCTGAAGAAGAATATTCTACATCTAGCCTTGTTTTCAAACACAACAGTCAAGCAAGCTTGATCTTCACTGATGGTTTCAAGGTGGTGAGTTGCATATTCCTTTCAACCTTACTCCTTGATGAAGGCTTGAATTTACCACAAACTGAGTCTCTTATGCCAGCAGCATCCAGTTTGCGTCGCTTGGCAAGCAGGTCCAGTTTTTGCACATGATTTGACTTTGGAGCTGCACTCTGATAAGGCTGCTCTGTCAGATTTGTCGAGAAAATGGAAGCTGCATGGATGGCTGCACGCTTGTTCCGCTGATTTATATCAAACTTGTGGGGAAATGCAACATTTGCAGCTTGAGTGATGTCATCTTGTGTAACTGGAAGTAAGCGAATTCCCAGACCCTTCTTCCTTGCCTCTGCTTCCTCCTTGGCCACTCGCTTCTTTTGAGCCTAAGAATGTTGAAGATAAAAAATTTCAACACTGGCAAGTCCCACTTGGGAACTGACCCCCTCTTTTCTTCCACAGTCAAGATATTCAACTTACATGATAGCTTTTTAAAGATCTTTCAAACCCATAAACACAATTGAGATGGAACTTAGGCATACCCGGAGGTCTGCACGAAGAGCTTTATTGCAAGCATAGTTGTCACTGTGTTTTAAATCGGAGGAATGCTGCAGTCTGACAAGTAAAGGTGCTGCCTGTTTACCCTTTGCCACATCCTCACCCATGTGCTCCAACTGGTAGAAGGGATCAACCAATTTCCCTCTGTCTACATTGTTTGGAGAAAACAGAATCATTCAGTACCATCTGCTCATTAATGGAAAGCTGCAGTGAGATGCAGAAATGTTCATCAACAACTTCTGGTGTGTATATCATCCCTCCTGAACAGACTATTAACTTGGGCACCATCAATGCATCATGAATGCCTGAAAATCACAAATCATTTCAGGCACAGATCAAATGACATGAGGCACACCTTCTGCAGCAGGCAATAGGACTGTCTCAGCATCAACTTCATCATAGTCCTCCGTCTTTTTCTCAGCCCCACTGACTACAACATACTCACAGTTCTTGGGGTCTGTTTGAATCTCTATCTCCTGCTTGCAGCAGGCTGCTTTCATCTTGAAGCTCCATATCTGAATGCCAAAAGAGGCACCCAAATACAGAGTCATCATACCATATTACCCAAAGCAAAAGCCAGAAGCTTCATATCAAATGCACCACAGATTATTTATCAGACAAATAGAGGCACTTGGTGCAACCATGTCTGAGGAACTTTGTGAACATAATTACTCATTAACAGTACCTCTTCAATAACAACCTTCAAGTCTCATAGCATGACTTCATTGCCAACTATTATTATGGTTAGACCTCCCAGAATAGTTGGATGCAAGTAACATGCTGCTTTATACCATGAAACTGAATTGCATACCCATGAGCACCGACACAAATGATGCAGCCCCTGTTCCATGTTAATCCCTCTTTGATAACACTGTCCTTTAAATGTGGACCAGAAGAAAGGTGGATCAAAAGATCCTCAAAATAAACCTTTCTTCTGGTCAATGTGTCATACCACTCCATTGTTCCATGTGATTAACCACCATATAGAAACAATGGTAATTGCATATAGAGAGCAAATATAAACAATGGAAATTGCACCTTGGTTGAATAATAGTTGCCAACTTGCTTCTTCTCAGCATTGAAACGTACACCCTTGGCAATCATGGACTGGCATCCTCCACACCAGATATTGTATGGCATCTCGAACCTGATCCCAGCAAAATAAGCCTTCAGCTCATTCGGATGTCAAAATAACCATCCTGTCTACAGATACTCCTAGGGGTTCCTGATTATGCCACAAATAACCAACAAAACTCCTAATACACACACTGCTGAGAAATATTGAAGACTGAACCCCCATGGCAAAGTGCTCAAACACTGCAAAATAGTCTCAAGGAAAAATTGGAAAGTGAAGTCATTGACAGATACCGGATAACCAGGATGCCCTGGTCGATCTTTTTGGCTCGCTCCCGCAAAGCATGTTGGCCATGGAACTTGTTGAGACCTCCCTAAGGCATTTATAAAACAAGACTGCCATTAGATCACAGTAGTTGTTACACCATTTGAGCAGAGCACATTAGCATTCTAATCAAAGTTTCATATGCATATGTGCAGAACTTCATCAGCACACAAACCCAAAGCACACAAAAAGAAATCCACCAGTTATCCAACCACTTAGATGCTTTCATCCTATTGGTAGTTCCTGATAGCCAAAAGTCAAATCCCTACACTCCAGCATATTTAATAGCAGTAGCAGTGTTTTATTACCTGCTCTGGAGTCCATTCTGGCGGATAGTAAAAGTTGTCTGCCCTTGCTGCTGCAAGGGTTGACTGTAACACAGAGTTTTACAAGTTATCAGGGCACATTCAGAAAAGCCAATCCAGTTGGTGCTCATCAGTTCCACATATCATCAAATCCTTCTTAGCTTTAGTGTGCAATGGTGATCCTTTGGCACCTCATGTAAGATCTTGCACCTCCTAGACATCCAACTGATTCTATAGAACTATACAAGCTTACAGAAACAGAGAAAATAGGAGAAAATCTTCCATTATGCCTTCTTAATCACCAAAGGGTGAGCATAATCTCTCTTAAGAAAAAGTCCTAAACCAAAGCCCTGCTCCTTAAACACATGTCATTAAACAATGCAGATGACACCGATCAGAAGCACAAAGTCACAACCTTCAGAATATGATGACTGCAAGGATTGAAACCCTAAAATGGACATTTGAAAAAACTTCTAGGGTTTCAAATCCCCACCTTAAGGATTCCAGAGCCAATACAAAATCAAACAGATCTATCTACACAGAAACAGCAAGAAATCCAACAAATCCTAAAACAGTCTCCCTCCAAAATTTATGCATGTTAATTTATGCATGCATCTAAGTTTGTTCACAAATAAAATCAAACCCTAATATGTTTCTGAGCATTGAAACTAAATCTAAACCCTAAATCCGTAACCCTATAGAAATCAGGTGTGATTGATGCTTTAGTTTTCTCTTTCATAAGATAAGACCCCAGATACAGTGCTAGTTGAGAGAGCAATATCGAATTTTATGATCCCCGACTGGATTCCGCTTTCAAACTGCAATCAATCCTCGCTCCAATTCAGAGACGTGAGAGATAACAAAGGGAGAGAGAGTGTGTGTGTGTGTGTGCGTGCGCCACAGCTTACCATGGTTCCCGACCAGCTCAATCAAAATCGGTTCGTCTTGATCGGTGAAGAATTTCCCGTCCAACAATCCCAAAACAAAAAACACTTCAACTCTTCAACTCTCTGAGAGAAACTTTGAGAGCAGCAAACGAAAGATCTGAAAATTTTGCAAACAGGCAACAGGCTCACCAAGAAAAGACAGCGACTTTGACAACGGGTAGATGGATGAAAACAACATGCGTGTAAGTGGGTTGATGAACTCTGGAGTCTGGATCATCCAGTAGATATTCATGAAAATATGTCATTTAATATTTTCATTTGAATGGAACTTGGTTTTCACAAAATCAATTCATTTTTCTCATTAATTAATTGTCATTACTTCTGTGTGTCTTATATGTATAAGATGGTCAATTTTGGCAAGCAAGTGTTGAAATCAATTAATTTTAGGTTACATGGACATTTTTCAACACGTAAATTAGAGTTTTAAAGGTCTAACACATGGGATTTTCAAATATTTTGATTTTAGTTTTCTTTGCATGTCTGTTTTTCCTTTCTTTTCTATCATTATCGATCTTCCATAAGATATTTTCAAATTATTGTTCAAGAATAAAGCTTTAATCTTAAATTTTAAGACTAGGTTTTGTCCTCACTACTTTGTAATTACAAAGATTATTCCCTCCTCCTATGAAATTTGAGCTATGGCTCACTTTAGGCAACATGGACCAACTTTCACATTTTCATTGCTCAACTTTGAGACTTTTTAATTATTCACCTATATGTACCACAACTTTTTCTACCATGAATCAAAATTCCCATGAAATTTTTTAGACTTCTTTTCATCCAGTTTTTTTAATTAATTTTGTTGAATTTGACAAGAAGGTAGGCTAATAGCACTAAACCAATATGTATGGTAATACCTCGGTAGTTTCGACCAATGTTGTGCAAGTATATTATTTTTGCTATATCCTTGAGTAAGGGTATATAATTCATTTCAATTTATTTACCCATTAGGGAAAAGTATATTAACATTAAAAAAAATTCATTAGGTTAGGGTCCAGGTGTACGAAAATTAATGTTTTGAGTAGATGGATAAGGTTGGGTACCCCTCCTGGCATGAAAAATGAGTATGTATCTTTATTTATCTTTATGCATGGTTCAAAGTTTGAAAAACTATGAGATATTTCATTTATGGCTAAAGTATCCCATTGCATGTAATAGTTTTGGTGCAGTATGTTCATCTCCATTTTTCAGATGGTTATATATTGATCGTAACCACTAGCATCTTGAATGTGTTAGGAGTTGGTGAGAGCTTGGGGCTCAGACATAAAGAAATTTGTAACAACTTTCGTAAGATTGGGTTGTGAGGGCTTCTAATAACTCTTGCTTTGATTTTTCCTATTCTCTCACCATTTTGATATCATTCAAGCTATCTCATCCTTTCACTCTCAATTTTCCTTGTGAATACTATTCTCTCATCATTCCACTGTCAACTTTCTTTTATCATTCCTATTCTCTCATCCATTTTTTTTGTCAACTTTCAACAGAGCACACCCATCCCCAGAAATCATACATTTGTTTCAGTGCAGCAAAGAGAAAATTTTGGAGTGCACTCAGGTCTCATCAAGGCCTTCTCTCTTCTTTTGTGCTCCAATTTTGATTCAGAGCAATTTGTAAAGCACTTCTCTCTATGTCTTTGCCTGCACCTGTGGCATTTTTAGAATGTGCTGCCTGGCAACATGTAAGATTATTTGAACTAAAAACCTACATACTTCTACTTCACACACATTTCAAGGAACTGATGAAGCACCACCCCTTTCATCCTTACGGGCTAACTAGTTTCAGAATTAGCTTCTGAAGGAATCTAAACACATTAACAAATTGGTTTCAGAATCCATTCTAGTCTAGTTCAGATTGGATCTTTGTTCTTCAGATCATCTTTGTCTTTGGGTCAATATGCAGGTCAGATTTCAGTTCAAGATCTTCAAGCCATGGCCCCCACATGGGGAGTAACCAACGATGCCTCTGAAATGGGCTTTTTGAGAATGTTCTCAGATTGGAGATGCTCAGCTCTGAGTTGAGCACTTTCATTTCGTTGGAGGCGTTTCTAGAGCATGTTGTTAGTTTGGAAGTTCGAAGATTACTGTCTAGACACGTTTTCACTGCTATGTAGAAGCTCTTTTTAGTCTTCATCAGACAAAAGAGTTTGTCACCAATGAGTGATTGCTCACTGATTCTTGAGAGCTTCAGACAATTGAAGCTTAGAACTGCCATAGGTTTCTTGATGAAATCCCAAGTCCAGTGGGTTTTTCCAAGACTGAGAGTTGAAGCAGAGGGAGAGACATACTTTGATGGCATGGATTTCAGTATTCCTACTGCCATAACAGGCTCATTGTACATCTGCAGACTCTACGGAATTGCTTTCTCATTGGCAAAAAAATATCGCCATTATAGCTATTGTACATGAGGCCACTGGCATCAGGGCCTTAAGAACATACTCAATTGCCTTCTCTGCCAATGGTGGTCATATTTTATCTGTTTCCACCAGTGCAGGTCCATGCACCATAGTCTCGATTGTGTTTTTGGTTAAATCTGTCTGGAATGTCCAGAAACAGTCAGACCTTCAAGAAATCATGAACCAAAAAAGTTATGACTAAGGAATTTGAGTCTGTGAACAGGAGAAAAAGTGAGTGCCAGCTTACAGATTAGAGGGCATTCTCTGAGAATATCACAGATGCTTTATACCAAGTAAACCAAGCAGATTTGTCTCCAGGGTTTAAGAAATAGTGTTTTTGATCTCAGTTTTATGTGAAGCTTGTGACATGATAGTTTACAATTGGGTCATAAGAGAGAGCACTTACCTCTTAGAGATGCTGTCATTTCCATGGATGCTCACAACAGTGATAATCCCAGGCTCCATAAGCACAGAGATTTTGCCTTTTGGGAGGTGGAACTAGCTGGATGCATTTCTCCCCCTCCACTCATGAGATGAACATGCATGCCAATTCACCAAAGAACCAGAACCCTAGATCCTGAAAAAAAAACAGGCATGAACAAGCTAAACAAGATCTGGATCCTTAGAACATATCTGCATGAAAAAGCTAATCAAACTCTGATCCGTATAACAAATCTGCATGAACAAGCAGAAACAAGTTCTGGTGAATGTCACGAATTCAAGCTTCTTTCTGATTGCCGGCTTGACACTAGCTGTATTTCTATGTTCTGCTAGTGACCTTCAAAATGTCACAAGAATTGAATTATATCTGCTCTCAGTTGACCGAAAGAAATTTTCTTCATTTTGGAAGTCAGATCTCCTACCGTGATAAAATCATGCAATGCAGCAGCCATTTGGAAGAAAGTGAATTGCTGCAAAGTCAGCATAAGTTTCCTTGGCCTCATGAATGGTCCTCAAACCTTCTGTAAGAGTTCAACTGAACTTTCTGTAGCATATGCTGTGTAGACTTAAAATCATGTAAATGAAACCCTTGACCTTCAACCCTAATCTCCAAACACAGCACAATTGCCCAGTTGAATCTTGACTTCTTGTTCTCAAGGATTGTTTTTCCTCGGATCTCACTTGTTCAGTTTGTCGTCCTTTTATAACTCTCTATGGTTGCACTTGAAATGAAAGACTTACCAGGGTAATAACTTTGTTCTAGCGCCTATAGTAGAGCAGACTACATGATCACTTGAGATGTAAAGAAGTCGAAACAATGTCAGTATATAGGCATTGCTGAAGGTAAAGGTTTATGTCAGGGATCAGCCTCTATGGATCAATTAGCTCTTTATTTTGACTATTCAGGATTTTAGTAGTCCAGCAATACAGTTGCTGCTTTGGAAAATCTTAACACACATCATAAAAGTGAGAGTGTGCAAAAATGTATCAGTTACTTCAGATCAACTCAAATTTTTGAAGACACATACCCACTGGTGTTGGGGGAATACACAACAAGAGTGATGAGTTCTTGGACAATCGAGTTGACTGAGAGTTCAGCTGTCACGTTACCCCCTTTGGACAAGCTTCAGGGCATTGCTTGGGTGGAGACCGCAGTAAATTGCAGAATGTGCTTGAAGGATAGCCTACTGTGACTGGCACAAATGAGGTTGATGGCTTGAAAGGATTTGGAGGAGATGGGGACCTTGGGCAAATTTCTGCAGCTGGCAATTGCCTGAGTGGTAGAACTGACAAATCAAATAGGTCTCCTTGAGAGTCTGGACATGCAGGTGAGCAGATGTCAACAGATGTAGCAGGATTTATGTAGGCATCTGTTACTCCAAAGCACAACTGAATAGAATTTGGAACAAAGAGATTGCAGAAGCAGTAAATACAATTTGCACGTGCAACCAGTAAGTTAGATAGTTTTTGGTTATCAGACCTAGAGCCAGTTGGGTCTTGTGAGGGTCTTCAAAACCTCTGGGTATTGGCACATTAATGGAGTATGGATTTGGCGACTTTATGATTGCTTTCTCCTTACCACCAGATCGCTTTAGCTGCTCATATTCATTCCGTAGAGCATCATACATCTCTTCCAGCTTCCTTTTCTGCCTGCAAAAGAGAGAAAATTAACATGAGTAGCTTAACATTGCAGGTACCATCAGGCTACCAACATAGATGAGAGAAAGAAATTTCTGAATTGAATATTCAATCCAATTTGGTACAATCAGTAGTTAGTTTTGATCAGTTCTTGATTATGAAAGATAAACCCAAAACCCCAATCTCATCTGAAGGAAGACCTTAATCAGCATACCAAATCAGCCTCCTGTGAACACCAAAGTAGTAGTACACATTGATGGGAGAAGGATAATCGTTGTGCCTTGATTTTTCTGTGTACTTATCCTGCAGTTCATTTTTGTCATTGATGAAATTTTGCCTCTCCTGTTCCAATGCCTGGATCTTCTGCATGCTGGCTTTATGCAGTTGTTGTAGCTTCCCCATGTAGGCAGCCTCAACTTGTTTCATCTTCTCCAAGTACTTCGCTTGCATTTTTTCAGATTTCTCTTGGAGTTGGATGGCCTTTCTAACTGTGACCTGGAGTTCCACATCCTTTTGCCCTATCCAGAAGCCAACACCTTTGAGCGCACTCTTCATAACTGAAGGATTGATCAATAAGCAAACCAATCTTCATACATGTTGTGGTCATTTGAATGTTGACATGTGTTTAAGACACTTAAACATCTGTTTGAGTTGACATGCCTTTGAGACTTCATATATTACGTGTTGTTGGTCATGCATTGTCAGACAGAGAAGGACATTTTATGAGTCTCAAAGGCATGTCAACCCAAACAGATGTTAAAGAAAAAGCAAGGGGGTAGAGGTTCCCTTTGAGGATACTGGCTTGTGGAGGTGCACCAACCATCACCATCTGCAACATTTTCAATCAAATGTCAGAGAAAATGCAGTGGTTCATTGACATTCAGATAACTTGCATTAGATACAGTATAGTTTTGTGCAAGCTCCAATGCCATATACTAGCTGTTAGGGTAGGTACATATCCCAAAGACCACCTGCTGAACAGCAAAAAATCCTTGCATTGTAATCCCTAAAGAGACATATTATTATGATGAAGATTCATAGTGTTGCAGATGATTTGAATAGTCTACTGAACTGGTCCATGCCAAAGGTATGTACATCAGGATTCTAGAACGAGTGCAAGCTCAGGAGGAACTAAGAACCTCACGTTGATCCATTCGTCAGTAGGAACCAAGTCCACGGGCTTCATTTTACTGTTCCCACAGCATCCAGCACAAGCTGATGAAAGCAAGAAACTACAACGAATCTTGCACTCGTCTCTCTTGTTGTCGTCGCAACCTACAGAGCTTCAAACTTGCAAACGTGATGGCACAACAGTTTGGCTCCTCCCTGTCTATTAGAACCTGTTATGCTGCAGCCTGCTAGATTTTGACATTCACGCGCTCATGACAATACTGTTACCTTTTGTTCAGAATCTCCTCGCAAATTGGACATGTAGAATCATCAGAGTCGACAATTTTGCTTGCATCTTCCGTGCCTGGATTAAGAAGAAGTCAAGGAGGACATGTGGTGAAAGGAAGAAACAAAAAGCGGCCGCGACGAGATCCATGCTCTGATTGTTCACATAGAGTTCTTGACGCCTTGAAGATACAGAAAATATGGCCACAGGTCGTCGCAACTGCGCGGCCGTCCAGATCCCGCCAACAGGAATTGCACTTCATGATCGGGGATCTGTTTTCGTGGATCCAAGAGGCCAAGAACAACGGCGTTACTGGCATTGTAGAAGGAAGTAAGCAAAACATGACCGAAGAACGTCGAACACAACGCACAAAGAGAGCCCCTCCACCTACCTATTCCTCAGACCGATATGGCTTAGGAAGCATGAAAGAATAAGGTTCATAACCTGCAACACGTTGTTTGGTAGTCTTCACAGCCTCCGAGCTCCAAGCGTGTCCAACAAGCACCTTCCGAAGCGTAAAAGCGTGACCTTAAAACGACGTTTACATGGCTTCAAGCAGGTACATCCACGAAGCAAACGCGCTCCGGCACACGAACCTGCTAAGCACGGCCGTAGTATTTCCCACAATTTCTCGTTCTACTGTGAGTTTCGCCTTGAAAAAAGCGATCCAGCCGCAAACACAAAACGAAACAGAAACATGGAAAATGCGCTTATGTAATCACAAAAGTTGCATATTACTCAACTTGTTGCCTCCTTAGCGATGGAGTTCCAGACGAAGTCTAATGTTCTCTATGCGTGGTCCTTCTTGAAAATTCTTTCTTTTCTAGTGAAGAAAAAACAAATTACAGAGAGGCAATAACTAAAAGAATTGTTTAAAAAATGCAAAAAATGCAACAAGTTTCAGTGCACTTACGCTGTTGTACGTGAACTCGCATCCGCGATCTCGAGCGAACGCAAATCTCCCACTCGCGAGACGACGAAGCCTTGCAGAGAGGAGACGTTCGAGCGGCACCCTCTCTTCCAAGGCGCAAGTGCCGCAAAGACCAACGGTCACTATTATTGTTCTACGAGAAGTAACTCCAGTTTGAGTCTGGTATTCGTCAGTTTCTGTTATTGCCCACTGAGTTTCTGAAGTAACCGCAGTGTCTACAGTCTCCACTGCGATATAGAAATCCGAACCCTTACGGCAAGCACTCCGCACCAGACAAAGACCGTTGGTCACTAACTTAATCCGAAAGATATAGATGTTAACCGGTAAAAAGAAACTCATATTAAAGTTATCCTTAAAGTCATGCCCTGTTTGATCCCCTATTTGAGCCCCTCTCTATTTTGGGTAAATAAATTGTAGGGAGCAAAATTTGGAAGTTATCGTTAATGGCATACCCTGTTTGATCCCTTATTTGACCCCCTATCTGTTTTGGGTAAATAATTGTTGTGGGCAAAATTCGGTCTTACAATGGGGATTTGGAACCCAGTTTTGAAATAATAAAAATATCAAAAACCTTTATGGTAGAAGGAATTATGGATGAGGTCAATTTGAATAAATAAAGTTTGAATTAATCAAATCAACTCCATATGAATTTGGATTTGAAGCAACAACCACTAAAGTAATCATAAAATCTAAAGAACTAATTTTGAGGGGATACATGCCCAAATCGACTTTATTAAATTTTCAAGATCAACTTCAATTTCATTAAAACTTGGTGTGATGGGCTACCAATATGTATGAATACCATAGTATGTGAGTAAGTTCAACATTATTCAATTATTTTTTAATTTGTTGAAGTTTTTCATAAATACTCAAACATTTTTTTTATTATTATTTTTTTTCAAGTGTTCTTTTTCCCTCATGCTTTTTTCAATGGGTCTTGCTTCCTTCTTTCACAAAGAAATTAAATGATTTTAATAATATGTGCACATGACAAAATCAACAACATAATAAGATAGTAATATTGATTTTTTCACTGCTCTAAAAGTAGGCTATGTAACCCCTTAGCTTCATGAAAGTGGAATGGGCATTGGTCTTTAACTAATTACTATTCAATCTCCATGTATTTGCTAACTAAAAACTCATTGCCTTTGTTGAATATAAAAATAATAAAAAAATGAGTGTCAAATTGAATTTCTTAAAATTAATAAAATATTCAACATTGGATTGTCAAAATAGTATATGTAGTTAGACTTAGTGCAATATTTGTCAACTTGTTGAATTGCCCAAAATAAGATCAAATAAACAAATTTATTGCATGTATATCAATGAAATTAAATTGTATGACATTCTAACACCACAAACTTGTATTAACTATTATTAACTCTAGGTTTTTTTTGCCATTTTCATGTAGCCCCCACCACAAGGCACAAAATACAATATAAGAGACCTAAAGTGGTATTGGCTCTTCTCCAAATCCATGATGTTGTATGTTTTGTGAATTTGGCTTACTTGTGATTCATTTGTGACTAATCCATGTAGCATTTTGGCTCCACCTTAAACTAATCATAGTCTTTCTTGATTTGTGTAACTTTAATATTATCTTGAACTCCCACTTATGAGTTTGTTCTAATCTCAACTTGAAACTCCCACTTTCTATCTTGCTTGTTATGGAATTTGACTTGGGTTTACACTACACACTTGAGAATTGACCTATTCCTTTACATCCAATATCACTTGACTAACCTAAGGGTGCATCATAAATGATATCAAAGTTTTTTTTTTTCCATTTTCAACATAGTAGCACCCTAATTTAAATTTTTAAAATACATTTTTGAAATATTGGTCTCTAAAATTTTAATTTTAATATCTAAATGAACTTTACAATATTTCAATGATTTATGTGATTATCATTTTTTTTAAATTAGGAAATATTTTCTTACCTGATTTTTCATCTTAAGTGTTATGATACTTCAATGTGCAATGGTTCAAAATTATAGGCATGTTCTTCAACTCCATTAAGACAAAAAAAATTCATTGACATAATCTTTTAGATTATAACTGTACATGTACCCTACATTGCAAAGTCCACCTTTCATCAAATATTATTTCTAATGTAATGTTTTTAAAGATGGGAAGATTAAAATATAAGTTTTAGTTTTCCATTTCATTTTGCTAAGTTTTTGCAATTCATTTGAATTGAATACAACAAGACTTGATTAACCCATAAAAACTAAGCTACCATGATTTCCAATAAAAGTTTGTGCTATAGTGTGCTTTCACTTGACTACTATTATGGTCATAGTATTGTTTTAGCAACCCCATACCCTTAGTTAGAAGATTATTTGCTTCCCTTAGTAAAATTATTGTCCCTATGTTGTTGCCATTCATGTTTTAATTCTATTACATTCTAAGATGGGAGCTTTTTCAATTTTATGACCATTTTCAAGGATTACTCTTCAAAAAAAATTGAGTTTTTGTTTTCATTTTGGATCTCAAAAACAATAAATTTGGGATTGAAAAGTTCAAAATGTGGACTCGACATTGGCATGGTTAGTAAATGCTTGGACAAGTATGCTAATAAGGTACAACTTTGAACTTGAACTATGGATTTCGATAGTTGTTGTATTAGATTCAATTAACAAGAATATTTTTTGGAGTGTGATAAAGCAAAGGGACAAATGTAATCAACGAGTAAAATAACCAAACTTTTACAAAAGGTAAAAAAGGTCCAAGAAACCTAAGGGAGTTGAGACTAGTATGGTATCACTTCACTTACAACATTTTTGAATCAACCTGGTAAAGTTGACCTAACTACATTTTGAAGCAACCCCATAGTAAAGTAATCAAAATTTACCTCTATTAACTACTATAAATGGAAATGGCTAGCCAATAACAAAATGTTCAAGAAAGAAATTAAAAGAAACCATAGAAAATCTTGCTGGCATTCCAACCCAATTATATATTGGAGGGGTTTGAAGGGGCCAACCAAAAAATGGTGCAATAAATTTAAAAACTTAAACTTTTGTTCATGTTTAGTTGTGCTATTGTAATCATCAATACAACCAAATATGCCTAAAGTTGTTGCATACTATTGTTATAACTAGGAAAGGTGGGAGGAGGATGGTGCAATAATTGGAAAAATGGGTGAAAAATTAAAGGAAAAACAATTGTTCTTAATTATAAGAAATCCCAAGTACATCAAAATCATAAAGTGTTTTAATTCAATTCAAATTGTATGGAATGTCATTCAACATTTTCATTTGAATGGAATTTAATTTTCACAAAATTAAATCATTTTTTCATATCATCATTGGTAGTGTGAAATAACAAAAAACCCAAGCTATTATTTTTCACATGGAGTTATAATATTCACCACATTGAGTATTTTTCAAGGTTTTTGTGATGTAGCCACATTGGTGATCATCCACAAGAGAAATTAGCCAAATTTGGTTCCAAGTCAAAATGAAAATTAAAAAAATTGAAGAATCTTACTATGTTTTAAACACTTGAGCTACAACCTATTTCACTAAATATGACAATTCTAGGACAAAAAGTCCTTGAAATTTAGAAACAATGGTGCAATTATTCACAATTTTTATTTATTTTTAGTATAGATTACATTGGATTTTTTTGTGTGCAAGGTGGAAAGACAATTACACAAAAAAAGAATTTATATATATGTATGTATGTGCATCAACTTATGATCAAGTTTTTAAAAATTAATGGAACTTCAATACAATTTGAAAGGAACGATGATAGTTGAATTGTGATGGCATAAACACATGTGAAGAACATCATAGAACCTTTGGCATATTATTGTAGCAAAAAATAACATTATGCTGGAATTATTAAATAAAATAAAAAATTGTTGGCATAGTACTTTCAACACATGAAATAACAAAGTCAACATAGAAACTCTCTTAATTGGCATCTTGTAGAGAACTAAATTTTGTATTGTACAACACACAAAATTCTTACCTACTTCATTGCTGAAAATTTGGTTGATTGCTCAACACATGGCTAAAAAATGGGTTAACCTTTAAACATTAAAAAAAGATTAAAATATATTCTAAGGTAAAACAAATTGGTTGACCTTGACATTTAGGGATTAACCCATGATCTTTGTTTGTAGATTGACACAAATTGCATCCAAATTGAAAAACAAACTTGCTATAATATATGTCCATGGCAAAGTGGGCCAAATTTTCTTTTTGCATTAAAACAAATTTCTCAAAATTTTTAGGGGGGTAAAAAAAGGGATTTGGCATGGCAACTTTGAGCATAATGGGTGTATCATCTTTGAAAGGAAGGTATGAAGTTGCAAATTCCTTTACATAGAATTTTCAAAACCATTAAGAAAAATTGCAATATTAAGACAACCCACAATTTAAGGAACCAAGGATTAACAAAATTGAGATTTCAAAATGTTTCAACCACTTAAAAAAAAATTTAAAACCTAAAGAAAGAAGATCAAGATTTATTGATGTATTCGGGAAAAAAAAAGATACATTAACTTAAGCCTTAAATATCAAATGTGTGACGTGCATTACATATCACATTTGCATCAATATATATAATGTGAAGCTTTTCATCTACAAGCAAAAGTGCAATATGTTTCTTAATAAATTGGCATTTAATTCAAACCCATGCTTTAACATTGTGTTTAATAAGATCTTATAAATGCATTTGACTATTGCAAAAGTATTTTGCAACAAAATCATTTTGGTATTTGAACTTTAAGCCTAAACCCCAAATTCATGATCCAATGCGAGATGGGGATGTTTACAATTTGATCTACTAACCTTATACCAACATTTTGCATTTAATATAAATTAAAGATACATACTTGTGATATTTGTATGAGCCACAAAGTTTGCAATTACTTCATTGGGCCAAAGAATGTTCATAATCAAATATGTTATTCAAGGATCCACAAGAAAATTAGATGTGCAACATAGCTAATTTAAAAGCAAATCAATCAAATACAACACAATTGTGCAATGTTTAACATTCTTCATTACCCATTGGTGTTTACTTCCAAGAATTCATTATCAACACCAGTAACCAAATTTATTTTAGACATTTTGTAGTCTCAAAAGCATATTTAATGTCTATATATGTGTTGTTGATGTAAATTTGAATTTATAAAAGGAAATTATGGGAAGGTTGATCATAGTCATAGTTGTACATGGAAGACAATATGTAATTGTTGTACCAAAAATGGTAAGTCTACTTCTTGTGATTGATTTAGTTGTTGTTAGCAAATCTTTTTCATCATGATCATGTATCCTTTCAATGTGAAAAACATTCAAATGAAGTTGTGTGATAACTCTAGCATACCATTCAAGTTTGTCAAATATAAGACATTTTAATCAAGGAAAACATTTAGAAATAATAATTTCCCTTTCAATGTTAACAATCATGAGATGGGTTTTTGTAGAGTTCATTAATAAAATTTCTTTGATAAGAATATGTTTTGTAAATAGATCAAACAACTTTTGAGTACTTGTGTAAAGACAAACAAAAAGGGAAAATTTTGAGCTCTATAGAAGGATACATTCCAAGCTTTGTGGGTTGATGATTGTCAACATCAAAATTTGAAGGTTTGTCCTTCCATGCTTCTAGTGCATTTTTCACCACCTAGTTATTGGCAACCAAGGAGTTGAACGCATATACCATAACTGTGAAAAAGAAAGATCTCCACCACTCAACTAGTCGAAGGACCCATTATTTCAATCTTGTGCCAAGAAAAGAATTCAATTTTGTCACAAGAACATTGACAAGTACTTTTCTTGTGATGAGGAACATGTACAAAACACAAAGAATTTACTACACCTTGGAGGGTTGCATTAATTTCTTTTCTCCTCTCTCAAATAAGTGTCAAGTGTTTACCATGTATTTAGATATTAGTCACATCATATTTTCTTCTTCAAAGGTGTTTTGGATGTGATTGTCAAGTTGTAAAACCCTACAACCTTAATGCCAATAAGAATAATCTATGGGGTTTTAGATCAAGTTATTTTATTAAAACTACAAAATTTATCAATTCCAGGCATGATGAATCAAAACCCCACAAAGTTGTGATTTATCCTCCTTCACCAATAAAATAAATAAAATTTTAAAATTGAAACAAACTGGAAACATATGATCACTATTACTAGTAATAGTGAGTACCTTTATTTCTAAAATCTTTGCTATTAAGAAGATTTTCAATGCCATAATTCTACAACTTGCAACTATACATTTTTTTGTTGTTGAAACTCCATTATGCCAAATTGCATTTTGTTTGTAAAATTCGGTTTCTTTGCAAGAACATGATTATCATGTTTTAATCATGTTCCTTGTTCTTCTCCTTCTTATTCTTTGCCTTCTTTTTCTTTTTTTACCTTGCATATGGGATGGACATGACATTTTAGCTATTTAAGCTAGGGAAATTGGTTTGCAATTTGTATGTTTCATTCTTGTTGGACATGTATTAGACATGTGAATTAGAACCTTGAATATGGTTGTTGTTCCTTGCCATTGTTGTAAATGTTGTGGGTTTAGTAATATTGGTGCAAAGATAAAGATTTGACTACATTTTCACATGCAAGGCATCATAAGGTGATGTACATGTTTGTTTCCATTTCAATGGCTTCTCTTAAATCACTTGTTTCATTGTTGACTTGTTTATACAAAATGATGCAAGGCTCATAATTGCAATTTCTATTCCTTTCCATATGCTCTTCAACTTGTAATTGTCTCCCAATGCTTTGTCAAGTATGTTTTTGATTGCTCCTACTTTTATATGTCGTTTCACTTAGAATTTTTTAAAGAAAAATTATACACCCAATTAACATTAAATATATAATACCTAATCAGCATTGATTTATACAATATCCAATTAACATCAATTATATGGCTCCCAATTTAAACTATATAACACCCGATTGACATTAAGTACACAATAATTTATAGCACCCAATCAACATTAATTTTATCAATTGCACCAAATATACACCACTATTAGAGAAGTTTAACAAGTAATAATTTATCTCACCCCAAATGTTGAGCTTGAATCCTTGGCAAAACTTGAAATTGTCAAAATCATAATTATGTGTAGTTTTAAAATCAAGGATGCAAATTGAAATATTCATGAATCTCTTGAGGGTGTTTTTATGGTTGGTTTGTTTTGAAATCATACACTAGAAATTCTTTTTGATAAAAAAGTGTTAGAATTTAGAGTGACAACAACAAACAAATTTTTAATGGAATTATTGATTGAATGAAACTCTTAAATTGTCCTGACTTAGTTTTTAGGTTAACTACTGATTGTTGATTGATTTCTAGATCAAGTGAACCCTTTTCTTGTTTACTTGAATATTTATTTAGAATCTATTAAACCCAAGTGATGGGTGAGATACGAGGTACTTAGTAAGTTGAAAAGTTGGATCAATGTAACAAACATATTTTTTAATACACAGAAATTTTGCAACTTACCCATTTGCCAATGTTCCATTGTGTGCGATCATACAATGTTGTGTCTTTAGGTTGCCATTCACATATCAGTTCCAATAGTACAATCCCAAAGCTAAAGACATCACTCCTGTCTATTAATTTTTGCCTTGTATAATACCTAGAACAAAAAGTAAAAGATCAAAGTTAGTCACATGACAACAAAGACAAAGATTGTAACCTTTTATTTCACACACATGGTCGAAATGTGACCATGGTTTAGTTTCATGTGCATTGTTCCAAAACTAGGCCAACAAAATAAAGGCATCTAAATGGTGTCAAACATATGTTACATAAATTGTGGCGCAATTTATGGTTCTAAATTATATGTAGACTTTGAGAAACAAATAATAATCTTGTTAGTACACATACTCAGGGTCAAGATAACCAATAGTGCCCTTGACCACAGTTGAAAAACATGAGAAACACCTTCATTCACAATCACTTTGGAAAATTCCAAAATCAACAACTCTAGGAATCATATTTGCTGAAAGAAGAATGTTGCTAGTCTTTACATAGTGATGGATGATGGATGATGGATGGCATGCAGCCTATGTGTAAATACTCCAATCCTACACTAAAAAAATTGGATTGAGAATAATATATCCAACAATCTTATAAGTTAATCAACTTTATTGGTCAATTTGTATCATTATTGAATTAATGATAGAATTCATATTATCTACAATTGATGTATTTTCTTATATTGGTGATCTTAAATTTAGTTCAAACATTATGTTTTGCCCCTATTATTTATGGCAATTGTGAGGGCTAATTTGGGTTTATTGGGAATAAATGGTATTATGCTCGGTAAGGCCTCTATGCGGAGACCCTTATGCTTTTAAGAGCCCATGAAGATTGGCATTTCCTGTTCTCTACTAGTTTCAATAGGTGTCTATGTAGGCTAATGTTACCCAATTCACATATTATGGTTGTAAGTTCCATATATTATACTCTTGAGGTTACTACCCAGTTTGGGTATTGAGAGTTTAAATCAAAACACCTTCAATGGGGAGCCTTCCCTTGCCCCTTGGGTATAAGTTAGGGAGTTTACAACCATAACACCTTCTATAGAATTCATACTAGGTGGTTTTCTGCTTTCTTTGAGGGACTTCTCCCAAGAGGAGAACCCTAGGATGTTATGCCAAGGAGATTGTTTTATTGGCCTTGCCTTGGTAGGCAAGGATATTGTGTTTAGATTCATTGTAGACTATAGTAGCTTAATGGATTTTGGCCCCTAGGTAATAGGTCTATTTTTATACGAGGGTTTTTGAAAGATGATATTTTGGCTTATGTTGAAACTTGAGATTAGTTATAGAATTATAATATCTGGAAGGATTTTGGTTTCTTTTAGAGGAAATTTTTGAAGATTATATTTTCGCATGGTGAAATATTTGAGTTTCCATAATTCTTCTTTTGCCTTGAGATCCTTTTTAATAATGTACATGGCAAGGCCGCAGTGTGTCACACCCCTTGTTATAATATGTTTCCATATCTATCTATGAAGCAAGGTAGTTTGTTTTGTTTTGTTTGTCATGATGAGATTTCTCAAACCATGACACTTCATGTTGGGCTCTTGGTATCTTTAGATAAGTCTCAATGAGTAAGGGTGCACCAATTTGATTTGAGATTGTTTGGAGCTATGGTGTGGAGCTTTTGATTATCAAACCATTTTCTTGATCAAATTTAAATAAAATTGAAACTGAAATCTGTATTGGAATTTGGGAGCATTCTTGATGTTGTTGGAAAGCTTTGGGTGAGTTGGATGAGTTTATTTCACACTCTTCAAAGCTAAGGTGTGGAAGGTATTGATTTTTGAATGGACTTTGTTGCTGAAAGTTTAAACAAATTGCAAAACTTAGGTTTTGGAAGGAAAAATCAATTGAACCCTCAATGTGTTCATAATTGGGCAAACAACACAAGCTACACTAGTTCCCATAAAAAGAGAGTTGTTTATGTGTGAAGACATTCCTATACTCGTGGGTTTTCTTGACGTTCAAGAACAGCCTCAGGGTCAGACCCTCATGTGGCCCTCCCTGAGGAGAACCCCCCCCTCATACGGGAACCTCTCCTACAACATGTGCATGCATTGCTTGGGAGCATCCTTTAAGAATTATGATAAAACATTTCCCAACCATTGGCAACATTAAGAGCAATGTGAAGTTGAGTCCTCCAACTAATTCGATCGTTGTGGGCTTTTGCAACACCTTAAATATAATTTTAGTTTATTATTCAACATCTATGGCCAAAATACATACCTACATAAAGTGTGCCTAAAACATGGGTGATCCATCTTACACCAAAAATAAGCAATTGAATAAACAAGTAATATTTATTTATCGGCTTGGTAATATGAAACATCAAATATTTATTCATATTTAGTAGGATTGTACAAGCATTTTTAGCATTAAACCACCATTTTAATGTTTTCCAAGTCTTACCATAAAGACTTTCATGCACAATTCCCTTTGGGAGAATATATATCAATAATTGTTCCTTGTGTTCTTAGCAATATCCATCCAAAGCCATCAAGTTCTTGTGGTGCACTCTTTATAGAGGATCAACCTACAAAATATTGAAGAAATAGATTATCGTAGTGGCATTCCCATTCGCACTAAAAATAATTATTTCTGGCCGCTGTGAAAAAAAAAACTATTTTTTTATAGCTGGTGCGAAGTTGCGAATTAATCCGATAATTCTGCAACCCTGTCAGCGAAAAATACCAAAAATGGCAGAATAGGTAGCTGCCCTGAGAGTCTCGAAGCAAGGCTCTAACCAGTACTGGTGATGTTGATCTAATAACTGAATTCTAATCTTCTCCATCTGATCCATCCTCCTTAGAGTCAGAACCATTTAGGTCTACATCACTTGGAACATCAAACTGATCATCTAGGCAAACCTCCATCACACCGGCCAATGAAGCCTACTCCATGTGCGTAAGCACCTCGATATCCCCCTCAGGCCCTGCCGTCGTATCCTCCTCCGCTGCTTCCAGTACCAGTAGACCCCTTGTCAGACATTATGAGAAGGCCTTTGCTTGGAACTCCGCTTCGTGAATCTTCCCCATCCCGCACTTCGTCCACCCCTTCCTGATCATCTGCTTAAGCCTTGCCAGCTCCTCCCAGGAACCCATCAACCAGCCTACCAAGTGGCATCTAAGCTCCTTGATCCCAAGCTGGAGCTGGATGTTATCCGGCTGCACCCCGTTAAGCACCTAACATGCTACTTGCTAGCTTTGCCATAGATTGAACTGAGTGCGGAAGTGGTGCTTGAAAGGGCGCTGCAGAACTACATCGACGACTTGTAGTTTGCTAGTGTAATCGGCAGGAACAAAGACGAGGTGCAGAAGCAAATGATTCTCCTTTAGCCACCCTCTAAACTCCTCTGAGATATGCACCTTCCAATAATCAATGTTCCAGATGTAATGCTGAGAGGACGAAGCACGCCCCAACTCCTCGCACTGCTTTGCATGCCACGGCACAATGACCTGGTCAATGAACTCCCTCATGGTCTGCTGGTTTGACCAATGGTTGGACGACATGGTCAAATGCTAGCCCTTCGCCTTAGCTGGCACCGCCCCAGGGTCTTTAGGGACAATAGTAGTGGTTTTGCCAGGGAAGATCAGCTAAAGAGGGAGTAGATCCCCACTTGTTGCTGAACTAACCGTGCAAGTAATCTGACGCTTATCATCCTTTCCCAGACTCTTGACATCTTTGACCCGCTTAACGTCATAGGTCTGATCTGTGCTTGGCCGAATGTGGAGAGCAGTTTGATTAGAATTGATGACTAGCTCTTCGGGGATATCATGTGTCTTCACAAGTGCAACTATCCTGTAGGCCATATCATGACCCTGGGATTCTCGATTAGCGGGGAGCTTATTCGCTGCTGTGGTATTCCTTTTCCAAGTCCAACCCATGTGCCTGCGCACAAACTTCCTTGCAAACCTTCTCGACACGCTGAAGAATCCACTCTTTGTGCACCTCTCACAGAGCTCAGGGGCAATAGCTGAGATAATCCCCTGAATGATTGTTTGAGTAATGGTGTTGTCCAAAGGCTGCCCCGAGTCTCGCATGCCTTTCAGAGTGTCTATGATCATCTGAAAGGCCACTGGATGATCTTTGAGGATCCCCCAAGGCCCTTTGTCCTGAGCAGCTGACCGTGCAGACTGCAACTTGATAGCCTCCTCATACTTCCTCCGTAAAACAAAGCGCCCTGTCACATCCTTCTCAAACCACCCCTTCAAAGTGCTGATGGTCAGGTTGTCAAAAGGGCTGCCAACTTGGCCAGGCTTTCTGATGTGTTGAAGGGAGAACAGAGCTTCATACAAGCTCTTGGGGTGCTACTTCACAGCTTGTTCAATGAAAGGCCACAGATCGAGGACAAACCAGTTTGTGTAACTTTCCCTTTTCTTCTTTGCAGGGGGTGGTTTTTTGCTTGCATCCACCCTCGTCTCCTCAGCTGTTGCCGCATCCCCTTGCTCCCCCCCATTCGTGCTGCAGGTTGCTGTCCGGAAGCCTGAACTGGAATCAATATGGCCGAGGGCACTTCATTGCTTTTCTTTGGTTTACCAACGGGACGCTTGGCAGCCAGATGGGCCTTCTCTGCCTCTTCTCTACATGCTGCTTGCTCCTTCAACCGCTCTCCCAACTAAGTTTGGCTTTTCTGCCATTGGGCAAGCTGCTCTTCTTTAAAGATGACAGAAAAAAACTTGGTGATAGTGGCCACCTTGGGCGCCATTCCCTTATCGATGCCTCATCTGTTTTGCCGTTTCCTTATAGCTCTAGTGCCATTCTTGATTTTTGAAAGGGAAGCCACTTTTCCTTATCTGTCTGAGCCAGAGTGCACGCAGCTCGCTGTGGCTCAGTCTCTGGGGCATGTAGTTTTGCACCTTTCTTGCTTAAATCAAAAGCATGTGTACAATACCAGTATCTTGATCGTTCAATGAGACATGCTGGCAATGTCTGTGCACCAGATTTCGCTGCAATATCTTTGTCTGGCCCGGCCCGGCCCACCACAATCATTGAACCGTCATCGCCGGGGTCGTGGGTGTTATATCCAACGGCTCAAATTGAACAAATTTACCAAAACGAAAAGGTGGAGAAATTGCAAAAATGGCCTGGCGAAAGTGAAAATAATTGTGAACTGGTCAGTGCGAAAAAGAAAAACTTTTGAAAATAATTATTCGCAAGGCAGGTCGTGAATGGGAATGCCACTATGGTATAATTAACACCAAGGTCTGAAGCAGATTATAGACGTAGCGTTTTTTTTCTCAATTTTGTGAAATTGCTCAAGTGGCAAATTATCATCCATAAATGTATTTAGCTGATTTTGGTGATATTCAAAATATGGAAATGAAAAATCTTAAGCACCCTTTCATATTGTAAGCAATTGTGGCCATTTTTCTTTTGTTTTTTTGGATTTTTCTATTAAGAAAAGGAAATTTGTGACAAAAAAATCACTAAGTAGGTGAACTAGCAATTATTGTTTGCAATTTGGCTACAAGTCATAGAGGAAAGTATAATTTTGTTGGGACCCCGCTGTATCTTAGTGGCATGCTAGAAACTATGGTCTAAAATTGGCAATTACATCTTTCTTTTCCTTGACATATGAAAACTTTGGGCAATTGTTTTCCAAAACAATACTTTGTTTGATTTCTAGCCACTTTATTTTTGTCACCAAGTGGTGAAATTTCTCCAAATTTTTCTTTTAGGGTTAAGATCACTCAAATTCTAGTTTCAAAGATATCAATTTGCTTATGGTTTAGGGTTTAACATATGAAGATTCAGAACAAGTATTAGAGAAATTAATTAAGATAAGGAAATTAAAAGACAATTGACAAATTTATGAAAATCAAATTCATTTTTCTGAAACTTGATTATAGTTCGTGAACAACAACTATAAGGTAAATTGACATGAGAGAATAATTTACCTCATTGTAAAACTGTGTTGCACCTTGTTGTGAATTGGGCAATGACCTTTAGTTTACCAAAAAGTATAAGCATTTAAGAATTAAATGTTAGATCCTCCAAAATTACAATTCATATCCACAATTAACACATAAATGTTAAGAAATCACAAAGATGAAACCAATTCAGAAAATATTAGAAATCATATATGCAAATAATATGTATAATATATTATCAAGAAATAATTAAGAAGATGAAACCAATTCAAAATCAACTCAAGTTCATCATGTGTGAACTCAATGTCCTTTAAAGAAAATGCTTTTAGACTACAAACATAATTTTTCATCACAATGGTTTGATTTACAATATTGCAAGCAACTTGAAATCTAATTTTTTTTTTTAAAGTCCAAGGTCAATGTGGTGGAATAAACAACAATGGTCACAATTGTAGCTATTTTCAAAATTTTGATTTTCAAGTGAACCAGTAATCATATCAGAACGTCCACATGTTTTGCCAAAACAAAATGGGGAAGCAATTTTTATTTAAATACAAATTTTAATTTGGAAAGATAGAAATCTAAGATAAATAAACCCACATATCTGATCCTCCTCCTAATCTGGTTGAGTGTTTATAGCCCAAAAAAAAACATAAATGAGTATCAGAGCTATGGTGTCTGCCACAAACAAACCCCCAAACACACCTCTAACAATGGCTGGTACATTGTTGTTGTGATGCATACTTCTGTTTTGCCCATTACCCATGGGCATCCACTAGACACATTGCATAATAATAGTGGGGTTTCCAAAATCCCTACAATATTATCGCAGAGACACTCACAACTCAAAATGTACTAATGGAAGAATTAAGGTCAATAATTAGTTGTACTTTGTAACTTTGAACCAAAAATTTTAAAAACATGAAAATTCGATACATAAATTCTGCAAGATCCTATGTTGATATATATTGCCATAACAATAATTCAAAACTTTAAATATTACAGATGGGTGGTATCCTGTGAGGTTTAGTTGGTCTGTACTAGTGTTGGCCAATTATTGTTTTTTTAACCAGCTTGATAGGTTATCACAAAAAATTAAAACTATCAATTATCGATATGAATGTCAAAGTAATACCCTCAATTATCAACAATAGTTAAGCTCTTTTCAAGATGAGATTTAGTAAGGACAAGATTTACACCAAACAACTTTCGATCACATTTGCTAGAGTAACTGTAGTTGAATTCAAGGGTGCAACCATTGATTGGGCAACTTCTGATGCTCACACCATATATTGAAGCAGGCCAAGCTATAAACAACAAGGGTCAAAGTCAAGTCAAATGAAACTGATGGGAAAACTTTAATTATGCCATTGTAAAAACCATCATTGCTTGAAATTTTGATAAGGGATTTTCAACAAAGGAACCTCTGAATGGGTCACATTTGGCTAAGAGGAGCCATTTCAAGATGTAGTCATTCCCTAGTTTTCATTGTGGTACTGGTTACTTTAG
>Ga0116231_10002825_pt1 | contig 36183 bp, 17 predicted proteins | sample S1TSphgellanicum_2_FD_89695 | JGI IMG/M metagenome (GOLD analysis project Ga0116231, IMG submission 89695) | Host-associated microbial communities from peat moss isolated from Minnesota, USA - S1T2_Fd - Sphagnum magellanicum MG | ecosystem: Host-associated > Plants > Peat moss > Unclassified...
ACTCTGGCGCTCATCTCAAAAGAAAATAAAAAAAAAAAAAAAAAAAAAAAAAAAAGGAAAAAAACAAAAAACAAAAAAAAAAAAAAAAAAAAAACAGGAAACAGGTTGAACCTAGAAAAAGGGATGGAGGGGATGTTACCATCAAAGATGACATTGGGGCGACTGAAGTCCGCACCAGCAGCAGCTGTAGCGACAGAGGGAGCTGAAGGGACAGGGACAGGAGCAGCCTGGGCACGATGGAAGTCATGCCCCTGGGGCACAACCTGCATCTGAGAGCCCTCCATTTTACTGGAGCTTGATGCACTTCATCACTTGCTGATGATGCTCTTACTTGGAAATCCTGCTACTACTCCTTCCTTCTCCTCTTCCTCCTCCTCCTCCTCCTCTTCCTTTCTGTCATAGATTTTTTGCTTCCCCGATGTCTGTCAGTTGCCTACTTACTCCAGCTACAAAATTCTCGCCACGACAACACTACTACTATCCTCTCTTCTCCTCTCTCTCAGACAAGCCTTGCTCCCAACCTCAGAAGGGTTTTACGATTAGGGTTTCACGATTAGGGTTTCCATAAAATGGATTTTCTTGCAATTAGGGTTTACAGAAAAAAGGTGTTTTTTTTTGCAATTGGGGTTTACACAAAAGGGATTTCCACAAGAGGATTTTCTTACAATTAAGGTTTCCAAAAAGGACTTTTTTTTCAGCTAGGGTTAACACAAAAGGGGTTTCCACAAGAGGATTTTCTTACTATTAGGGTTTAACGAAAAAGGAGTTTTTTGCAATTAGGGTTTACACAAATGGAGTTTCCACAAGAGGATTTTCTTACAATTAGGGTTTATGGAAAAAGAGTTTTACAATTAAGGGTTTCCACAAAAAGGTCTTCCTTACAAATTAAGGTTTATAGAAAATGGGTTTTTTAATAATTAGGGATTTTTAAAAAGGTTTTATTACAATTTGGGTTTCCACAAACAAGCTCCTTTTACAATTAAGGTTTACAGGAAAAGGGGTTTTTATAATTAGGGTTTCAAATGTGCATATGTGTTTTTGTTGCTTGTCATTATTTTGCTTAATCACATTTCAATTGTGGAGATTTGCATGAAGCATGCTTAAGGTTTTAAGCAAGCAGCTCGATTATGTTGATGTGTACATTATCATGCACAAACAAAAGTTGGAGGAGATCTAGGAACTTATACAATATGCATTAGAAGGTCCTATCAATTACATAGACTTGCATTGAAGATTAGAGTATTGTTGTTTTGGTGGTTGAAATCTAGTGTCTAGAGTAATGGAAGTAGTAAGAATTCCCATTTCCTATGTTGAGGATTTCATAAATGCTCAAGGCAACAATGTTAAAAAGAGGTGTAACTTTTTTACACACATAAGAAGAAAGATTGTGACAATGATCATTACTACAAAAACAAGTTTTTAAATATATTTTATAATTAAAAATACCCAAAATGATAGGCATTAAAAAAATTTCCTATCAGTTTAAACAAATTTTTTGGACCTATTGTTATGACTAGAGTGGATTTTTAAAAAAATAGAATAAAAGACTATTTGATTGATCATTTTGAATAGCAAATAATGGGCTATTTGTTTGGTCAAATTTCTACCTAAATTTGATTTTTATTTTATTTATTTAAAAATAGGTAGATAGTAAATAGGTTTAGATAGGTAGGTAAGTAGGTGATAAGTTTATCCTAACCTAACTTACTTACCTTAACCTACATGTTTTATTCCTTTAAGCATGCACATAAGTTACAAGTATAAAGAATTGAACCTTTCACTTACATAATAATAAAACAAGTCCTTACCAATGGATTACACTTTTTAAATATGACAATTTATGTGAAGTTTTGAATTTCACATCATTATTTATGTAGGTAAGTAAGTGAAATAATTAGTAAGTGCGTTGGTAACTAATTAGGTTGTAAAATGATAGGTGGGTAAAGGAGGTGAATGATTAAATTTATGACTAAATTTTTTGACAAGCCTATGTTGAAATTGTTAATGTACTTTGGTAATGACATTATATTGCAATTGTTAAAGGTGAAATTGCAATCCTTGATCATTATCATCTTCAAGGAAGTAAAATTGAAAAAACAAGGTCAACATTTTATTATTCAACAGAAAGAAGCTACCATCACTATTTTACTTTATTACAACTATTCAAATAGTAAGTGATCAGTTATATAAAAAACAATAAAAACAATAAAGTCTACTATTTCAAAACAAACCTATTGTCCTATCTCTAGGCTAATATAGGGGGCAAGGGGAAAAAACTAAAGAGGTTCAACATGGTAAATGAGCATAACTTGAAGGTAATTATTCTCCAAGGTTTTATAATACCTTCCATGCCCTCAATATCCCTTAGTGGTGTTTATAAACCTCCTACTACAACTGTCCCACCTCAACCACACCTATAAGCCTTTTAATGACTCTACATGTCGCTCGTAACACCTCAAAATGCCTCCCCGTTGCTTTCTACCATCTATAGTAAACTACATCCACTCTTAACCATTGTTTATTACTTGCAACAATCCTTTTTAGCCTGCAGGTGGCTATATGCCAATGTTCCCCTTTTCTTTCTACCACTAAGTACTAGCTATTACTTTCTGGTGGTAGTTAGTAACCTATTACTCAAAAGGCTATCAAGTGATATGCATATTTACTTTATGTTCCAAAATAAATGCAAAATAAAAAGCAACCTGCTTAGTATAAGATCAAACTACTTTCCATACCTCTTAATAAAATAGAGGCACATCAAAACACACCAAATTCCTCAACCATTTTCCATTAAAATCACACACAACTACAAGTACATTTCCTCACTACTTTCTTCTCCCTAGAAGTGCAACACACATTTATCCGAAAAAAAAGTCCTTTCACTATTACAAAACTTGGTTTTTCAAATAATTCAAGTTGATTACTTAGTTTTTTTTACTAATAGACATGTCTATTTTGATTAAAGGCCTAAAACATTATTTTTTTACCAATCAACTTGATTAGAATGATTTTCTTAGCAATACATTTAATCAAGTTAAACAACCCAATTCAAAATTGCCAATGGGTTTTGGTCAAATGGGACATCTAATCAATTTGAACATAAGAAATTAACATCATTAATGAAAGTGACCAATGTTTTTTAGTCAAATGGGACATCTTATGCCTATTACATACATACCTCTTACCTCCCACTTATAATTTTACAACTTATGTACCTACCTACCAAACCACCCACCTACTTATATGTAATACTTACCTACCTAGATGTATTACCTGATTACCTACTTACTTGCCTATCCATCCACCTATAACCTACTTATGTATTAAATATTTATCTATCTACCTACCTACCTACCTACCCACCCACCTACCTAGATGTACTACCTACCTACCTATCCACCCACTTATAACCTACCTACATATTAACTACCTATCTACCTACCCACCTACCCACCCACCTAGGTATACTACCTACCTACCTATCCACCCACCTATAACCTACCTACATATTAACTATTTACTTGCCCATGCACCTACTTACATACATGTATTACATACTTACATACCCACCCATGTACTTACATACATACTACCTACCCACACACTTACCTATTTATTTACCCACCCACCTACCCACCTATTTCCTATAACCTACCTACTTTCATACCTCATAATTTGTAGTGAAGTGTCAAAATAAAGATGTGAAATCAAAAAAACTAACAACAGTTGAACACTTTTTGATGGTGTGGTCCATTAGTTAAGGACTTGTTTTATCATTGGCGAGGTCAACGGTTCAATTCATAACATTATAACTTATGTACATGCTTAAGGGGCTAAGGTAGATAGGGTAGGTTAAGTAGGATATATTAGGTTAAGTTAAGGTAGGTCAAGTAGGATAGGCTAGGCTAGGTTAGGCGATACCTACCTACCTACCACAATAAAAATTTAAAGGCAAAAATTCGATTAATCAAAATGACCAGTCAAATGGTCCATACTCTACTAGTCAAACCACTCTAATCACAATAGACATGTCAAAATCAACTTGTCCAAAATGATTCAATGGTTTTTTTACACCTATTCAAATTGGGTTTTTTTTTGTACTAATTTTGTTAATAAAAAAGTACCAAGTTTTCTAGTAGTGTTCATTCCAACCTCCAACTACAATGGTATTGAATGCCCTAAAAGTTTCCCAACACCTCCTCTAATCCTCCTTTTCCACAAATCATGTAAGGCCCACATTTACCCCAAGAAAATAGGGCCTTTATCCTAATCCCTTCCTATAAATCTTCTAGATGATTGGGTAGATTACCCCCAACCACTCATTAACATGAACTATTTAATCCCATTAGCTGCACCCCTTGGATAAGCAACGATAAGTCTACCATTAGTACTCTCAATTACTAAGAGGCTTATGGTACAAACTAATTTAGAAATTTATACTCGTTAACAACAATGTTATGCAATGAAATATTAAATATTGTTTTCCCATAAGATTGGATTTTAATGGTTTTGTCATTGTGTGTAAATGCAACATTAGTTTCAATTGTAAATATTGTTACCAATATGGCCTCAAATATGATAATAAGGTTATGAAAGACATTAGTGAAGACCTCTAATACATGAAGAGGAAACTTAGTGTCAAAGGGCAAATTGCATCATTACAAAAATGCAATATTGAACCACAAGATTCTAGGAAAAAATGGGGAGGTGTCATCAAAAGGGGGTGTAAGTCAAAATTCATTGTCAAAACATTGCCACCCCTCCCACATGTTTCTAAAATAAGTATGTTACAAAGGAAACACATCAACATTGATGGATTCATAATGCATAAAGACTTAAATGTTGGAGAAAAGTCTACATTTTCAACACATTTATCACAAGAAATGAAGGAAGTCATCATGTAAAAATTAAATGTTGATTTATTTGTCTCAAATCATGACAAGATACAAATGTTATGTGTAAGAAGTGATGGAAACTATGGGTGTTGTGAACAAAAATATTTTTTTCATAGATTAAGATGTTCAATACTTATCCAATAAACTTACAAAAGAAACACATCAACTTCATAAAAACAATGCCAATAGTGTAAGAATGTGGTAAAAACAAAATTTGAACAAAGTGTTATACTACCAAGAAATGGGAACTAAAGTGTCCAACAATTTCAATGGGGACAACATGTCATTCATCAATGAAATTCAAACTCAGTGGTAGAAGGAAATGATGTTAAAGCATGGGCATCATAAGGGAATTATTATGGATGCCACATTTGGAACAAATGAAAACAAAGTAGGAAATCAATGAGCAACAACATTCATGTCCTCTTGTAACACATTTTTGCATAAAAAACATTTCACATGCATTAGAAAACATTAATGTTGTAAACAATAATAAATTATAAGTTGTAACACTACTTTCAATTTTCACTTTACATTATGATGATCTTTAAAAAATGATATAATAGGTGTATGTTACCACTTCCCATAACAAGCATGATAACTTCATTCAATGAATGTTGTTTGCATTGAATGATAAATTGAAAATGCAAAATTTGAATTGGATGTTGGATGTTTTCACTGTTGATTGTGCATAAGGGGAAAAACAATATTGCCATATAATGCATTTCAATTAGTCCACATTTCATTTTTTCCATTTATATTATAAATGTCATTTTCATTCTAAAATATCATTTTACAAACACTAACATCTGTAGTGTTCCATTTGCATAGAACAATATGGCCATAAATTGCCATTTTTCTTTATTTGTGGCATGTTCTTCAAACATGGCAAACACAAGCATGTGCCAAGATCAATGACGCCAATTTGCAAACCATGGTTTATTTTTAGGTTGGGAATATCATGTACAAATAGAAAAGGTCCTCCAAAACTATATGCAAAACTTTAGGCAATGACACAAAATATCCCCAAGCTTCCAAATTCGAGGAGTACATGGAAACAAATTAGCTTTTTCATACCCATATATAGGTGGTATGATACATAAATCTTCCCTATGAAGATCAAGACACTAACATTGCCATAGAAAATTACCATGAATATTGAAAGCTACATTAAAATATGAGAAATCAAGATGATCGAGTGACATGTTGATTGGACCATTTATGAACTTATAAGAGATATCTTCACACACTCCTAGTAGCATCCCCATAGGAAGCAATACATCTTTATAATCAATAAAAGTGAAACATATATTTGTAGCTTCCGTTGTGATAGAGGCTAGGGTAATACCAAATAGTAATCCCATAGTACCAACAATGTTATGTGGATTTGCATTTTGCAAGTCATCCTATAACAACCACATTAGTTACACCATGTACGAACCAAAGAAGGAATGAGCTTGTTGTGATCGTGTTCATTCTCAATGATGTAACATCTATAAACATCAAGTCAAATTTTTTATAATAATGCATCTACATATTGTGGAGGGTACTATCACTTGGTACTATGGCTCTCCTATGGCACATGTAATGGTGGGTTGTAAGGATTATTTTCCTCTCCAAAGGACATTCCACTAATTGATTCAAACCTTGTAAAAAATATGCAAAACATCACATATGAGGTTCACCCACCCAATGGTTTCATGGACCTAAAAAATTGAAAGATAAAATGTGTCATCTAACTATTAATCTTATGAAATGTGCACATTAAAGTGACACTCACATGGAACACCTCATTAAACATGAACATTCGGAAAAGGAAGAAAAAAAAAATTGTTGGCTAGTTTCAATAATGGCATATTCCATCTTGACATTGCAAAAAAAAAATTAAGACCTTCAATTCAAGCATATTAAAGATGGTATTGGATGGTGCCTTAAAAGATTTAAGGACTTCCTATCTCATTTCCACCTTGATCATAAGTAAAATTAGAACATTCTAGTCAAAATTTGTGATTCAATAGTGTAATGTTTCACATTCATGTGATCACCCCAAGGTACTTATGATTTGGAGGATCCAATAATGTATAAATGTCCCAACTTATCGTTATGCTGGGAACCTTGGTGCTAGAGGAAGGATCCTTTCCATTAATGTTGGTAGCAAAAAAATTTCATCAATTTTGTGATGTAGCCTAAGTGACAATGACCCATAAAAAGATTTAGCCAAATTTGGTTACAAGATAAATACGAATGTATAAATTTTAATACATTTTTTTGGCTACCGAGTTAAATCATGTGAAAAAATCTATCAATTTTTCTTAAATTGTGATTAAATTTAAGTTGATGAAAATATTAAAAAAACACTCACTTTTAATTTTTAACATAAAATTTTAACTATATATTGTCATGAAAATTGAACACAAGGAAGTTTTTAGAAATATCCAAAATTTTATAAATTGCAACTAAAAAATATATCATGTTTACAACTAAAAAATATCATTTATAATTATTAACTGAAAAGTAATTGCAAATGACATTTTTAGTTATAAAAATTAGTTGCAAATTATAAATTTTCTTCTAGTGTGAAATATTATTCAAATTGTGTTTTGTTTTATCCTTGATATATAATCAACAAAAAAGGTTGGTTGATAGTCTTTTAAACCATAACTAAGGGAATGAAAATGCTATGTATTTGAAATCAAAAGATTAATATTAAAAAATTGTGGTGGAAAATAATATTTATTGAAGTTTTGATAAAAGGTAAAAATATGGAATCAAAATGTCACAACATCAAATTCAAAATAATATGAATAATGGATATGAATAATGATTAAGGGTATGATTAATTTAAGATAAGTTTTCAAGTTTATGTATGTTGTTGATTTTGTTGGATTATTAATTATGTAAACAATTTGTGAATGCAAAACAAAGGTACAGAATGTGGTAATGTGATTGTGATAATTTTCAAATTATGAATAAAGTTGGTAGTAAATGATCAACATGGATCAATGATATTGGGGTGGCAAATTTACAAAGTTTTTTCATTAATATTAATTGATGTTTGATAATGATTTAAAAACTTATCTAATGATGGTTTTGTTCAAATGAATACATAAGAAGGAAAGATTGGGAATGAATAAAATTAAAAGGTGTTACTAGATATCCATTTATAATAAGCCTTGGAATAATATAAGCCATTATTTCCCTTTTTTTTTAAGGTTATAGTAGAACGTGGCAAAAACCATTTTACACCTATTTCATTTGAAATTAAAAACATAGATCACTACAACAAAAGGTGTCCATGTACACCAAATGATTTCACTAAATTTTGAGTGAATTCACTAGTTGTAATGAATGGGGACTAATGAAGAAGCAATGAATTCACTAATCTTGTGAATGGGGACTAATGAATTGCACCCACATTTTGTAGGAATTAATCTTGGCACTCGCCATGTACTTGGTTTAAAACATTACGTTAAGAAGTGACATTTATGACTCCATCCATGACTATAAACCTTAATCAACTGTATATGCCTTAACAACTATATGATTATGTAATTGAATATTCAAATTCATAGTTTATGCCATTTAGTTGCAAGCATGATTATAGTCATTTATGTCATTCCATATTATTTTCATGATTACAATCACAAATGCATGATCACAATATCAAAAGATCGTGCAATCATGGTCGTTAAATTTTGTAATATTAGATCAAATAGTAATCATGGAAAATGCATCCAACAATTGAAGTTTAATTTTTGAAATAAACATTAATTTTTTAATTATTTTTTTATTGCCATGCAATAACATATTTTAAATTTTAAAAATATTGACCACTTATGGGTTGCCATGTGGTAACCAAATTTTTTTTAATGAACATTTTGACCCAACCATGCGATGCCACGTGGTAAAAGGCCTAAGAACCTAGCCTAGGTTACCTAAATTAAAAAGCAAATCTAAAGTAAGCTAGGTACATTACATAAGCAAGAAATGTAGGTAATCATAGGTTGCAAATATGAAGGCATGAACCTTTCGCCTTCACTTTAAAGGTTCATGTCCTTAGCCAACACATCATGATTTTTCATTAATTACATAATTAATCATCACAAATGAATAAACACTTGCATATTTTAGCCTAGGCTAACCTAAACCACCATAAGTTGACCTAGGTTGACTTAAATTAACATAAACCACCCACCAAATATAATTTAGGTTAAGTTAAATTAGGCCTCCCTAAGTTATTGTAACTTAATCTAATATAACATGCTTAGATACTTATGCTAAACTAAATTAAACCTAAACCTAAACATAAGATTGAACTTATGTTAAATTAAAAAGTTAAACTTATAAACTAAACCTAAGTAAATTTAATGGTTAAACTTAAAGGCTAAATTTAAATATTTAAATTGAACTTAAAATTAAAACCTAATGTAAACTTAAATGTTAAACCTAGGTTAAATTTAGATTGAACTTATGTTAAATGTAAAAGTAAAATTTAAAGGTTCAACTTAAATTAAACCTAGGTCAATCAAGGTCAAACTTAAACAAAACTTATTGTGAATGTATTTCAGTATTAGTTGCAATAAAAAATAAATTGATGGCATGATGTTGGATTATTAAATCTATTTTTGTGATTCATGTGCAAAATCAAAATATTTAAAATCATCCACAATTAATAAATGATCATAAATTATTCCAAATAAATAATTATCTTTTTTGGGGAGTACCTTTTGGAAATATTGAAATCATGTATAATATATATTTTTCCCAAATGATAATTATGAAAGTATTGATTGTGAGCCCATGCACCTAAATCAAAAAATTCTTTTCATATAAAATTTTCATATTTTTTTATGTGTAATGTTTTTGCTACTTGGTCAAACATGGTTTTGAAATCAAACCACATGTATTCATATAATTGTGAATCACACAACATTTTTATGACATTTTTCCATTAATTATTAACTTGTAATTGGCTAATGCAAAGCAAATACATTCTTTACATTCCCCTTTTTGTCTTAATTGAACATTAATTTAAAATGCTTTAAGATGCCATGCAAAACAATTTACATGTTTTCACTAAAGTTGGGTTGGCCTACTATATTCTAGATTATTGTGCATGCATGCAAAGGTTTTATTTGTCAATGGTTCAAAAGTTTGGATCTCTTTTGGTTTTGTTGTTTTCTTATTATCAAACATAATTTAGACATTGTCATATATTGTATTGGGGTGTAAGTATAATAAAATATATAATGAATTTACTTTGTCAAGGTTGGATCTAATCAAATTGAAAGTAATAACAAAACCCATCATAAAATTATTACATATTGAATTTCTTTTACATAAATGATCAAATACAATATGGTTCTTCATTATTGTGCATTAATTTTCAAATTTCACATTGCAAAAGTAGGTTGACAATACATTTTTCCAAATATAAGTATTTTTTGTAATCTATTTTTACTAATGTAAACTTTTGTAAACTATGAGTGAAATAAATTCTAACAAATAGAAAATAGAATAAAATTTCGACTTGGACCTCAAAAATATAATCATCTTGATATCCTAACCAAATATATGTATTCAATTGAGTTTTGTGTTAATACCTTGGGTCAAGTTTAGCACATTAAAAAAATAAAATGAAAAAAAAATATGCATTTATTTTTTAAATAATAATTATTAAAATTTTCTTCAATAAAAATGAAAATTGTTTGATGTATGAATGCATGTAGTTGAAATGCATGGATGTATAGATGATGTACACATTATGTGAAGATCAAGATCATTTTGTGAAGATCAAGATCCATCTTGCTAAGTAAAGTTGGAAACTTTTTTTTTTCATTTTAAACATTATTAATTTTTTGTAGGAAGAGTCATGGTTCATCAAATCATGATCTCAAATATGTTTCGACATATAGGAAAAGAAGAGCATGAAAAGGCATTGTGGCATCAAGCAAAACAATTGGCAATGGAGAATCAAATAGTTCTTTTGTAGATAGTAGTGAAAATAATCAAGTGTCTAGTTGGACGGCCAAATTTACAGCTTCAGATGACATTGCAATCACCTAGTAAACACATCAAGCAAGAGAGTGAGGAAGGGACAAACAACCAAAAATCCAAGAAGCATTAGAGAGGTACTTACACAAAATGGTTTACATCACACCTTTGGCCTCACATTCAAGTTGCATAGTTAAAAAACATAGAAGTTTGACAATTGCTTTACATTATTTCCATGCGTTTCATAAAAAGCCAAGGGAACATTTTAAAGCCCATTTGATAAGCTCTCTACATCCTAGTCAATAGAAAGGGGGAAAGCTTTTACAATCACATAACAACACATTTTGATATTAGATCCAAGGCTAGAAATGAGAAATGAACTTATGTCTTTACATTGCAAAATATTAGACCTTTTAAACAAGTCCTTTTTAAACCCATAATCCAACCCATTATCTAAGGCTTTTTCAAGTTTAGAGCCCTTGAACTATTGAATGGTTCATTGAAAGTTTCATTGGAGTGGTCAAGAATGTTCATGAAGGTCAAGTTGAGTTGATCCTTTAAAGTAGTTACTATAGTTGCAAAAAAACTACATTATAGAGCTAATCATTCACCAAATTGGGAAAATCAAAGGATAGAGATGGCACATAAGGTGGCAATACTTTGAAAAACATATAATGTCCCTATATCACTTGTCATAAACATAGATCAAACAAGGATTCACCTTGTACCTACATGTGGGAAGAGAACATGGGAAAAGAAAGGATCAAAATACATACATGTTCTTAGGGTTGAAAATAAAAGGCAAATTATTATTGCAATATTATCCATTATAGTTGATGGAAGTTCATTGGCTTTATAAGTCATTTTTATAAGATCAACCACAAGATGTTTTCTTCAAAATGGTCAAGGGAAAATATCTTGTTTAGGAGCATGGTTTCACTTGACATATTATGCTAATCATTGGTTTATTTTGGAGACATGTCAACAATTTGTGGAAATGATTTTAACTCCTTATCACAAAAATTACGTGGAGGAACTAAACTTGCCACAAAATCAAAAAATGGTATTCCTAATAGATTGTTGGTTTGTTCATAAGAGCATGGAGTTCATACAATGGATCAAATCATAACATCCACGAATCTATTTAGTGTTTGTACTTGCAAATCATACCTCCAAGCTTCAGCCTATAGATGTGATCATCCAACGCCCATTCAAGCATGCATTTAAAAAAACAATTACATGTGGACATTTTGCACCATCAAAGATTAACTTTTGAAAGAAAAAGATCTAGAAGTTGATTTTCACATGCTAACAATTAAACCTAAACTTTGTGGGTGGTTGTTCCATGCATGGACACAAATGTGCATGAGAGGAAATAAATGATTTGTAAAGGGTGAGGAAAGACAATTTTATTTTAGAACTTCATCCCATATTTTGAGATGGAGGCATCAAGAGTCAATGCTATCAAATCTTTGTTCACATTAAATTTGAAAAAAAAACAGAGATTGAAGACCAAATGGCCATGAGGGTAGTGATTTGGATCTAGATCTTGAAGAAAATACAAAAACCATAATGCAATAATGTTTAAAGCCAAATCCACTTCATTTAAGAACTAAACCTATTGGTACCAAAAACATCTTCAAGCTCAAAGATCTTGCTAGAAATAAATGAACACCCCCAAAAACATTTTGTTGAACTTACACATTTTGTGAGATGCATAAAACATGTGAACTTTTCATTTTTTCATTTTGAATTACTAAACTATTTGAAATGTTGTGTTGAAATTTTTGTGATTTCATCAGATATTACTATGATAGAAAGCTCCCATTATACTATCAGTTCATATGACACCCATTTTCTTACATTTGTGAACAAACAACCTTTACAAGTAATTGGATGCATATAGATTACAAATTAGAGGAGAAAGGAAAATGAAAGCACATATTAGGTACTTAGTATAAATGGATTTTACATTACATTTGAGGCATCCAGTTCTTAAAACTTGCATGTATTTGGAGCCATCAACTAAGAAAGCCCCATAGCTCCCAATAAAGGTAGTTATAAATGCATGCCTATACATGCTTGATTCAACAAGCCTTAATCAAGGATGGTCAATGTATTGGTCTGAAAATTGGTTTCGTTTTTCACATGCAATTGTGACTTTTTTGAAAAAGTGGTTTTCCTTTTGCTTGGGTGAAAAGACCTTAGCTTCAAACCTTGAAATGTACAACTGAGAACCTTGAAGTTTATGTCTAATGAATTTTTGTGGGTTTCAACTAACAACACATTAAAACAACATTTGGGAGGACTTACCCCTGCTATGTAACATGAAAGGAAAAAATAAACCTTGAAGTTCAATAAGGAAGAAAACCTAATATGATGTTGTGACCAAAGTTTTTGCCCTTGTTTCCAAATATTCCTTATGCACCTACAAAAACCAAATCATTACATCAAATGTTCATCACAACTTTTTACTTGTTATTAGCACAAGCCTCCTACCAATTATATAGGACATGAAAAATGCCTACAAAACAACTAGGCTAAAATCCTTTCTTTTACAATGTAGTCCACAATATCAAAGGATCATGGTGGAAATAATGGTTATGGTTTGAACCTTCATCATCCAATTAATAACAATAGCCCTAACAAAATCTTATGATCGAACTCAATAGTTTCAAGACTTGCATTGTGAACAAATTATATTAATGAAAGGACTAGTGTGTGTTATTCTTATAGACAAGCAAAAAATATTGATTTTGCATATTAAGTATTCATTATTGATCATCATCACTAAAAGGAGTGAAGTACTAACCTTTATGTATGGAATCTAGCAATGTGATTAAGTAAAATGCATTCCATGAGGGATCTTTGATATGTGTGCCATGTTGTTCAAATTGTGTCAGTAGGCTTCCATTGATGGTTACACATCCTCCAACCCATTTTAGTAGATTTGCAAAGGCCTTGAAGGATTTAGACTTGTCTAGGCTTTGGTAGAGGGGTAGTTTCCAAGCTTCACGGTCCTAAAATCGAAAGCATGAACAAGATTTTTACATCCAAGTACTTCAACACTTGTGCAGGTTTAATTACAACTAGCATTCCGACATTCATTACTACTTTTTCCCATACACACAACTCCAAACCAAGCAACAATTCACATGTTTTTCATGGGTATGTGGAACATGAGTTCAATCACGTTGAATTGCTAACAACTAAAAGAAGCTGCAATAATTTGAACTATAATAACAAGTTCAAAAATGTGGTGGTTGTAGCAATAATCATGACTTCTCCTTTTCCTTCTCTTCCTTTTTAATAAACTTGGGTCCTAACATCATCCAACAAGAAGAAAAAGATCAAAATACCCACAAAGGAGGTGGTCCAAGATTAGGATCTAGTAACATTTCAAAAGTAGTGAAAGCTTTCATCGTCAAGCTCTACAAAGGTGGTAGAAATTATTTAACATGCAACCTAAGAATAATAATATTATTAATACTAGTACAAAACTACTATTAGGTACTAGTATACAAACTACCTCTTGTGAGGTTGAAACATCTTTGATTCTTAGGACAACATGTAGTTCAATCCAAATTTGAGCTTCATATTCGATCTGAACAACTTACAACTTAATAAGCATACAAACTATGATCAAGACACGATAATGGCATAAAGATTTTCATTCTTGGCATGTGGAGCTTCATTCTTGGCCAATAAGGTTGTGTGATTTCTTTTAAAGCTTCTTCAAAATTTTCAGATTTTTTGTCATTTTTGAGGCACAATATTTAACATATTTTTCAGCACTTCAACGTTTATTCTTTTTTAAAATTCATTTAAGATTTTCAAGAATTATTTAATGTCGAACTTGACCAACAATACAATATTTGGGATAACATTAAAAATGCACCTTATAGGGCTTGAACCAATGACAAGGTACAATGGTGGCATAATGAATATAATTAAATTTTCACCAAAAAAATCATATTTTCATCAATTGATTATCACTAATAATGTAAAACAACATGGAAACCAAGTCAATTAATTGTGGATAATGATAGGTGCACTTGCATCAACTTAGTAATGCATAACAATTGTTATAAATGTTAGAAGTTTTTGTTTTATTTGCTTAATAATTTAACTATAAGTTAAAAATTTTACTAAATTAGGTTAAGTAGAAAATGGTTCAATATGAATTAAGTTGTCAATATTTGATTTTTGGGGAAGTATCCATATTAGTGTGTGTTTTCAAATCAATTTTAGTGATTTTTTAGACTTTAGATGCACATGAATGTTGTTAATTACAAATTTTTCGATGTTTATGCAATTGTTGTAAAAGAATTTTAATGTTGGAATTTTTTGGCATTAATCAAGTTGGGCTTGGATTATTACATCATGTTGAGTGTTTTTGTATGTTTGCACCAAATTATGAAGGTTTATTGTGATTTAATTGATTATTGTGACAAGGATAGATGTACTTGGTAGTGCATGACACATGTTATTGGTGTTGTTGGAAAACCCTTGATGAGTAGGAGGGTGCATCAAGTTGATTTGGTAATGTCTAGACCAAAACTTTTTTTTAATATTTTAACCATCACATTGAATTTTTTTAAATGAGTCCCTAAAGCAAGAAATAATAAAAAAGTGACAACTAATTTGCCCAAGATCAAAAATCTTGTTTACATATGGCAAAATTGTCAAAAAATTCAAAATTTTGGTTGAAAAGTGATGATTTTTTCCAAAAAATATAGGAATATGCAACAAAATATTCCCATTTGTTTTTCTTATTGGCCAAGATGCAAAAGTTTACCAAAAAACAAATTCTAGTCTAGGCCCACAATCTACAAATTATTAAATTTTGAATAAATTTGTCATTGAAGATTCAATATATTAGAAAAAATAGGGAAAATTGGAACACATTCCTAGTATTATTAGAAAGTAGTTGATGATCATGAGTAGGGTTGCATGGAGGTGATTTAAAACATTTTAAACCTAAGGTGCATTAAGGAAGTATTGAAGTTTGAATAAGTCTTGTCAATCAAAATTCAATGAAATTAAAAATTGAAATTTTAATGAAATTGGAATTTCAAAGTTAGGTTAAGAAAATAAGGTGTACCATTTGCCCTTTCAAAATTCCATCCATATTATGATATGTGTTCAACAACACATGCCACATTAAATAATTACAATTATACCATGTTATATATATCAATATAGGGGCAACTTCAACACATCAGTGTGAAATAATTGATAAATTTGGAAGATTACATGTGAAAAAAAAATCCTTGAATATTTCCAAATATTATGTATTTTCCTTCAAAATTTTCAACATTTTTACAAATAATATAATTATTGCCAAAGTTTCAAAATACCTACTATGATATTACACTTGTTAGTGATGTTCAATGTCAAACAAATTTCAAAAAGGTTTGACTGAAAAGGGGAATTATTTACAAGGTAGTTAGTTTTGGGAAACATAAGCATGAATTTTAAAAAGTTGATATATATTTGTTGAAATTTTGATCCAACCTATGGAACACAATCCTATGTCCTAGCCACTAGATTATTGCTATAGATTCAAAATATAAGGTAAGTTCTATATATTTCATTTTTAATTGTTGAAAAATATTCAACTATTTCAACATAAGTTTAGCTAATTGTTAGGTGCAAGTATGATATGCTTTCATGCAATTAATTTGCTAAAACCAAATTTGTTTATCATTTATGATTTTTTTGTGAAGTTCAATTAATTTAGGGTTCAAGGTTGTTTTTATAAGGTTTTGGGTTGTTTTAGGATGGGGGGGTGTCGGGTTTATAAAATTAGGGTTGAAGGTTTTTTTACTTTGCAAATTTTGTGAATGTGTGGTCATTCACACATGTGTCTAACTATTTTAAGGTTTTAAGGTAGGGGTTAAGAGAAAATATTAAATTGGCCAAGGGTTTTGAATGCGACAAGTACAATTAAAGGACTACCCCCATCATCATGACATCATATGTCCCCAACATGCAGAACCTCCCCTTCCTTCCCCCGCAAAACTCCTCTTCCATTCCACCCCCCCACCATAACCTTCCACCCTTCATAGATGCCACATCACCATCTTATATATGTTATGCCCCATGTTACCTATTCCAACGTAACCCACAATCACCATCCCCCATCCCCGTGCAACTTTTTTTCCATGCTTGCCCATCCACCATGCCCACCCACCTACCCACCAGCCATCACTACCGAACTTTTCACTTTAGGGCATCAACATTGTCCGCCATCATGCACATGCTTTGTGTTCCATTCCACACAATACTCATAGAGCTCTTTATTGTTTTTCTACATGCACATCGTCTAAGCCTTTTCATAACCATTGTCCTTCTTTTCGATCTCATCATTCAGAAACAATTCCTACAAGTAAGATTCTTAGTCCTTGGCAAGGTTGGTTGTAGAAATTGTAGACCTAAGATAGTTTCTCACCTTCAAGTTCCAAGTTGCCAAGCACCTCATGTTTGATGCATCACGTGCTTACACATGGAGATGTTTCTTTCTTTGTCATTCTTACCTCCATCTGGCTACAAGTTCCAAAGTTGCCAAGTGCCTCCATCTGCCAAGGTGTTGTTATAGTTGGACCACCTTTTTGATCTTGCGTTTTTCCATGTTTCTTTCATGTGATATTCCTAAATTGTTTTCCATCATACTCAACCTCTATTCTAGACCGGGGCCTTGTAATTGAAGAGGTACACAACATTGTTCTGCACTAGCTATTGTAACATACTTTTTTTTGTTTCCCTTCAAAGTTTTTTGTTGATCATTCTTGTAACATGGCATGTTCATGGAATTGTAAAAGTGTGTTTGGTCCATGTAACTTGACCATATCCTTGTAAAAGATTTTCCCTTTCATTGTACTTCAAAGTTACATGTAACATGATTATTCAAGTATTGTAATTTATCCCACTTACTTATTTTGTAATAACAATAATCTCAATTTCGTGTGACAACTTACCAAAGGTATTCTATTGCCCTTGTAGAATCAAATGAACCAAATAATTTCAACTAACATGTACAAGATATTTGGACTAGGTACTCATTCCATGGAGCCTTAAACTTCCCTTGTAACATGCTTACAAATTGTTTGTGCCACTTTGTGTCAACCTTATCCTAGTTGTAACACCTATCTTGGAATATGAAATTTCCTCCCATGTCAATATCGTTGTTGTTCATTTACATGCCCTTTTAAAAGATCCCTTCTTGCATTGTACTTCAATTAGATGTACGACATGTAACACGACTACTCTTATTGTAATGTTAGTTTCAATGTCATGTGACATTTGTCAAAAGGTATTTGTGTTGCCCTTGCACAATTAGTTGAACTAGATTTCAAGTAACCTACAATTTACATTGTAACAAGGTATTCATTCCATGAACCAATCAGGTACCTTGGTATGTTAATCTAAATTTGTCACAACAACTAATAAAATGTATTTGGGTTGCCCCTATAAATCAATTGAACCAAATTTCAAGCAACCTACAAAGATTTTTGAATCAAGTATTGAATAATCATTCCATGGAGTAATCAGTAAGTTGATTGTTTGTGCCACAATTAGTCCCACTTACCTTGGTATGTTAATTTGAATTTTTCATAACAACTAACAAAATGTATTTGGGTTGCCCCTGTAGATCAGTTAAACCAAATTTCAAGTAATTTACAAGATATTTGAACTAAGTACTTATTCTATGGAGCCTTAGGCTTCCCCTGTAACATGCCTACAATATGTTTATGCTTCTTTATGTCAACCTCATCATAGATGTAACATGTGTATTGCAAAATGAAATCTCCTCCCATGTCAATCCCATTATTGTTCATTTCCATGCCATTTTAAAAGAACCCCTCTTGCATTGTACATCATTAGTTATTTGATGTAACAATTAATTAATTGTGTTATAGTTGGTATTCTCAATTTCATGTAACATGTGAATTGTTGTTATAAGATGAAGGGGGCAAAAAAAAATGATACATGGAAAAAATTGCAAGTGAAGAAAATGGTTACATTACAAAGACTTCAAATTATGGGAATGTGTATAGGATCAACGTAGGAAACTTTGAAAGCAATGATGGGGCGTGTTCAACAACCACCACCATGTCCTTTTAACTACAGAAACATTTATTGGTGGAATGAATATCGTGTAACCTCACAACATGGACTAGATGGGACATGCATCCAAAAGAAGGTTTATGTGGCGTATATTCCATGGGATAGAGTCCATGATTTCCTAGCTGGGGAAGAAACCATAAGGGATGTTCAATGCAAATTCATCTGGAAAAACAACTGAGTCAACAATTATTTGAAAAATCCACGATGGAATAGTTGCTCTACAAGCATGTGGTAAATGAACTCATATTTAGTTGTCCATAACATGTCACTTATAGGTAAAAACATTAATTGATCATCACTACCTTTATTTACTTATAAGTTATGTGTTATGTGTTCAACAATACACTTCTTATAAAATAGGTGTATAAAAAATCTAGAACATTTCATAAAATGCATACATCAATTAAACATTATGTAGATGTTAACATTTTATTGAGCTATGCATCCATGTGGTTAAACTAATTAATTGACATGTTATACTATGTTATAAGGTTAGGGAGGTGATTGATCCACCAATGTGTGCCAAGGCATTGAATTCTTTTGTAGGTGCCACTATGAATATGGACGAATAGAATCCTTTGAACCCATGCAAACACTCCAACCCAATATGCATCCCATGAAAACCAAGAGGAAGAATAAAGGCAATGAGATTACTAGCCAAGGGCATAAGGGTCCCCAAACTTCCATGAAGAAATGAAGGGATTCCCACAAAAAAGGCTATTGTTGTTCATTCACTATAAAGAAGTTTTATCTTTGCCCAATAATTGTTGAAGTGTGTTATGACATGTTTGAACACATCAACAAATTGGGTCTTGTTTGTCCATGGTAATGTGAAATTTGGTCACATGTTAGCAATTTATGCCCATCTATAAGAAGAGACTATAACCTTTGTTTTGGAAAACTTACAACTAGGCCTTTTTATATATAAAGTTATGAACAAGCACAAATCTTGAGTTAAGGAGATCATGGAGAAAAACAAAAACCTATCAAAGGATTTATTTCTATGCAAGCAAGACATTTGTAACTTGGCAGGAAAGCTTGCAAAATAAACCTATAAGAAACATGAAAACAATGCAAAGAGTGTTCAAATGTGGGTGTTTGAAAACAAGGACAAAATTTTTTTCTACTAGGAATTTGAGGTTGAAGCTGAAGGAACCTTGTAGGAAAGTTATAACATGCCTTTCACAATTGACATACAAACTAAATGGTAGAAAGAAATGATGTTATGTCATGGGCATGAAAGTGGTGTGTCTATTGATGTTACATTTGGAACAAATGACAAGAAGGTAACTCCATTTCTCTTCGCTTTAGGGATAGATAGCCCTAGTAACATGTAATAAAGATGAATATCCTGAAATTCAATATGAGTACATGTTACATGTCCACTATAACATGTATTGTTGTGGTCTAAATCTCTCATGGCATACATAACATGTTTTTTTAAGAATGTCACTTTCTAATTTGTATTTGCTAACACTATAATACCCTACAATATGTGTTTGTAGCTTTTCATGTAACATGCTATAAGTTTTGTGGGTCAATTGCCATTGTAACTTTTGAACCACTATTAACAATGTATTTTACATAACACGTGACATTTAATGTGTGTTCGTGTCCACAATTTCCATTATATATGATGATGGTTTTTGATGAATGGCATAATGGTGTGCATGTTGCCTACATTATCACTTCAAGTTATAGATGCATGAGTAGAAATAAATAGTTTAAGATACACACTCATGACCTTTTCTATTTTGCTACATTCATGGTTTTTTATTACAAGTAATTTATTTGAAAACATGTCATAATAAACTACCTAACTATACATGAGTGGCATATTGTAGTTCTTTAGACACATTGAATGAATGTCATATACCTATAAATCTTCCATGGAAAGTAGGGTTCAATGCATGTAACCAAAGCTTTTAACATGTGAAGTTTGTGGGTTATGACCTGAATTAACTTCCAAACATGTGGCAGTGATTCACAAATTACACTCTTGATATTTATTGTATGTAATAAGAACTTCTTGCACATGTATGGCCTATGTTTATTCTATGTGACCAATTACATTCCATGTGATTAGGGAGGTGTGGCTTCAAACAAATATATTCTTGTGCTTGTGGCATGTTCGAAAAACTTGGTTGAAACAAGTGTGCATTAAAATTAACTTGATACTTCTACTTGTGCAAGTGCACTCATGTCATTGGGACATATAATGTACAACACTGATTGCCCAAATGATCAAGAATTGGATTCATGGGCGAAGGTTGAATTGGCTAGGGTAGCAAATGAAATGCCTATTGTAGATTCCTTTTGGAATTATATAAAATTTGAATGGCTACAAAAAATTGAAATGTGAGTGGTGGGTAACCATAACCTACCTTATGCGGGGTAGGATACCAATGCAGCCATTAAGAACTACCATACAAATTTGAAGGCCACCCATTTGTTCCTCCAAGGGTCTACCATGGGAGATTGTGGATTGGGCAATACACGAGTTAGTTGGCAATGTTTTGCTTCAATATTGGTATCATTTTTTGCAAAAAAACCACGGGATTTTCATTAATAGAAAACAAGAACAATTTGTCATTAATGTATTTCTAAAAGCAAGAATGATTTTCGATTATTGCATCATGTTACCCACCACGAATTATAGGGGGGTGCTAGTTACGTTTAGGAAGTAACCACATAAAAAATATCGGGTCCAGAACCCAAAATCTGAATGGGCATCTTGTGACTACCCATACACACAATGTGGGAACATTTGTAAACACCAAGTGAAAGTGCTTCAACTTCATCCTAAACTTGCACAAGGTATAATAACACGTTATTGTGGTGCTTTGAAAGGGATAGTTCATGGAGGTCTCTAGAATCTATTAAGTCCTATTATAGTAGGAGCTCACCAAGTAATGCACAATATATACACCCCATTGGCCTCAAGGACACTAAAAGCATCAACCAAGGTGGACTTAAGGATGAAATTTGTCACCTTCAAATTGAGTTGGTGGAAGAAGCACAAAAAACTTGCTATTGTTGGAACATTTGTTTGCTTCATTACAAACTATTAGTGACAAGCAAAAAACACTCTGAAGTAGAAATTCAAAATGGAACATGTTACATCTTTCTCATAGGGTGTAAACATTTAAATGCAACTTGGACAATAATGGTTGGAATTTGAAACATCGCAAGGATTTTCTAGAAAGGGATTATTAAGCATGTGAAAAATGGGTTGTGGAGATGATCTTTGCTATGAATTACATAATGTATAGTTTCATGTGCCTAGCCCAATTAAAAGGTTGATTAACATGTGTTTATAACATGTGTTTAGGACATGACACATTAGTTTCATTTTATGTATGGGTTTTCAGCCATGTAATTTGGAGGTATATAATAGATGCACAATTACCAGTGTCACTAGTACAAAAATGGGGTGTAGTTCATTAACTTAAATCACCACGGGAATTTAAAAATGAAATAAGTTCATTGCACTTTAGTGATTTCACCTTGGTTAAAGTTATTTCACTATAATATCATTATGTAAATATCGTGTTTCACTATTAATTGAAGTAATTCATTATTATAAGTTACTATGGTAAATAGGTTTTTTTATGTTATTTTAAATACCCTATCTTACTTTATGATATGCCCTATATTATTTTAGGTTATTTTACTTTAAATTAATATATGTTATTTCAAGTTATACTTTAGGTCATTCAAGGTTATTCAATTTCATGTTATTATAAATTATTTTATCCTAAGTATAACAATTAAAAAAATCTATAATATAATATAATATAATAACCTAAGGTAAAATAACATATAATAACAAATGATAACCTATGAAAAAATAATTTAAAATAACCTACAATAAAATAATTACCACTAGAAGAAAAACATTTATTTTCGATTGGTCTTTACAATTAAATTTTAATTTCAAGCAACATTTGTAATTAAAATCCCATTAGTCACCTTGGACAAGTCGCATGTGATATTAATCACAAACGACAAAGGTATTGGATGAACAAAAAAATCAACAAATATAAGTTCATCCTTTGATTTCATTGTATAAGTATTGTCACATGCGATTAAGATGTAATTATTTTAGTCACTATTGAGGGCAAATGATGTGTTGCCATGTGTTCCAACATTTAATTATTTAAAATAAATAGTATTATTATTTAGAAATAATATGGGACATTCAATTCACATGTTTGGATGAATTATATTATGCCATGTGGCCCAATGTAAACATGCCATGTGGCATTTAAAAAATAATTTAATACAAATTATTAATATTAAGTTGGTAGGTATGTAGGTAGGTACATAAGTAGGTGCCTACAAATTTAAATTAAATATTTACCTATTTACTTAGGTAAAAAAGTAGGTAGGTAGGTAGGTAGGTCCTACTTTCTTAGGCTAAATACTTATTCATATAGGTAGGTATTTAAGTAAGTAAGTACATAGGTCAACCTAGGTGGGTAGGTCAAATTAGGCACACACTTAGCTAAGTAAATAAGTAGGTTGGAGAAGTAGGTAGTTTAAAATTGTGCATAATTTCTCTTTTTGTTTTAGGTTAAGCCTTTTGAATGGCTCATCCCATGTGCACACATTTTCTAATGTGAAATTGGATGACCACACCCATTTTTTATATAATGTTCAAACTAAAAATGGAGAATAAACAATATGGGATAAGTTTTGAAATTGCAATTTCCTCACAAACTAAATTGTAACTTCAAAATTTTTTTCATCCTTTTTTTCTTAATTTTTAAATTTTTAAACAATTCAAGTACATGGCTCACTAGATAATTAGATAATCATTTAATTAATAATGATCCAATTTAACATATACTTAAAATATAAACTATACACTACAAATATTAAGTATTCATTATCAATTATTTAAATAACTAATAAATTTTTAATATTTACCTAACTACCTATCTAGTTAATCACAACTTGTCAATACACAACTCATAGATAAATAAATAATTTCAATATTTTAAAATATTTCCATACTTTTAAAAATATGGCTGAATTATAGATAATATAATTAACATAAAAAATTAATTACTATCCTTAAAAATAACTATTAGAAATATTTATTTTCAAATCTAAAAATGAAATAATAATTGTTATTAAAAATAAACTCCTAAACAAATTATTTATTTTAAAAGTAAAATTCAATGAATGACTGTAATTATTATATAATTACATTTATTATTATAAAAATATTTATCCATCAAGTAAAGGTTTTTCTCCATTGGTAATTAATAATTATGAATACAATAATTTGCTGAGCATATATTAATATTTTTTAATTACTATATTATTACAATAAAATATTTATCATAGATAAGTAATTTTTAAAAAGTATTAAAAATATATTGTATAATAATTCATACAATTATAATCATTAAAATAATTATTCTAATTACATTATATTTTTTCCAAATTTTTAATTCAGATTTAAAGTTATAAATTACAAGTTGTGAATAATTATGTTCAAGTATAAAATAATTATAAAATTACTATAATTATTACTTATCTGAAATAATTATAATGATTTTAAAATAATGTATAATTAATTACAGTAATTGATTTATTTTACTATAAGAATATAAATTATATAATATAAAAATTTATGTTGTAACAATAATTATTTAGTGTAACTTATAGTTAATAAATATAATCATTTATAATTATTTATAAAAGTGTTATATTATGAACAAATAGTTACAAGAAATAAATATTTTAATTTATTATATTAAAATCAATGTAGTTATGTTCAGAACATTAATTATTTTAACTAAGTTATGATTTTTCTAGAAACATAAATAAGAACTAAATTAAAAATTTATTAATTATAATAATAAAATAAATTAATAAATAAACTATTCAAATATTGTAATTATAACTTACAAATAAATTAAGTAATTATAGTAATTTATCTCATTATAGAATAATTATTATTAATATAAAATTTTATGATTTTATATTAAAAATTAACTGTAAATAAGTAAATAATGAATGATACATACAATTATTTTAGTGTTTTTTTAAAAATATAGTAATTATAACAACTTTGTTCATTATTTTAAGAATATTATAAAAATCTGAAATAAAAATCTGAATTATAGGACATAACTTTTCAATTAGGATACAATTTATATTATTATTAATAAAACATAGGTGTGTTAAATACAATAATTTGTTTTAATGATTGGGGACTATCATTTTAATTAATGTGAAAATTTCTATTGTAATACTATTTATTCATTTTACATAAGTAGTAATAAATAATAAGTAATAATAATATTATTTATTATTATTATAAATTTGTAATAAAATTATTCAAAAATCTTATGATGTGATAAAAATTATATATTATAAGGCCATAATTAAATATTCTAGTATATTATAATGTTATTTTTGCAATTATAAAAATTAAATTGATCATTTAATTATAGTTAAAATATTTTAAATTTTTAAAATATTAAAAATAAAAATATGAATAATTAAGTTGAATTATAAATTATGTGCACATTATATTAATGTATAAATACATAAATAATTATATTTATAATAATTATAATAAAAAATACTATGAATATTAAATTTAATCATAAATCAAATAATTTTTATAATTGATGTACATAAACATATGTTGATTACGATTAAACATGAATTCGGTTACAACTAATGGGATTTTAAATGATTATTCTTGGATGATAATTCTAATCTATGTATAGATATAAACCAACTTAGTCGCAAACTAGCCACAAATTAGTTATAGGTGACATGGTGGATGTTAAAATGATGTCATACTAGTCACAAAAAGCAAAATTGTAGTTGCAAAAATCAAATAATCGCAAGTAGTTATAAACACATTGGTCACATATTGGCCTTTTTCTTTTTATGTATTAATAGCCTATGATAATATAACCTAGAATAACAAAAAATAACCACCTATAACCATTCATAGCAATTAATAAGATAACCACCAATGACCTAGAATAGAATAGCCACTAATAGCCATTAATATAACAACCACTAATAATTAGCATTAACCTATAATAATTTAACCTAAATAACCCCTTATATACACCAATAGAATATTCACTAATAGCCATTAATAGCCTATGGTAATATAACCTAAAATAACCACCAATAGAATAATTACTAATAACTACTAATAGCCATTACTAAAATAACTAATAATAACAATTAATAAAATAATCAACAATAACCACTAATAAAATAGCCATTAATAAAATAGGCACTAATACCCACCAATAGAATTGGCACCAATAACCACTAATAAAATAACCAATAATAGTGACCAATAGAATAACCACCAATAGCCTATGGTAATATAAACTAGAATAGTTAATAATAACATAAGGTGAAATAACTTTCAATAGCCAAAAATAACCAACAATAACTTCACATAATCGAAAATAGCCTAAAATAAAATAACTTAGAATAATAAAAAATAACTATAATAATTGTAAATAACCTAAAGTGAAATAACATATAATAGCCAAAAATAACCAATTTTTTAAAAGAATAGCCATAAATAACCATAAATAATATAAAGTGAAATAACTTAGAATAATGAAAAGTAGCCCTAGAATAATTAAAAGTAGCCTAACATAAGTAATATTATTATATTAGCAAAAAAATTATCCATTTATTTTTTTCAGAAAAATGATCATTGAAATGTTATTGAATAGTGGTATTAAATTTTTTTTTGTTTAAACGATTTTACATTTTAAAAAGGAAATAAATGTAATTATGTAGATTATTGAAAAAAAATTTAATTAAACTTTAATCATTTCATTTGTACAAAATTTCGATAAGATATGAATATTCAAAAATTGTGTTTTTATAATGTTTAAAATGAAGTATTTGATAAATAAAATGTAATGTAACACATTATCACAACAAGTGTGGTGACTTGATCATAAGAATGTTTGCTTCCATCCTAGAGGTTAAGGGATCAAACTTCACAAATGGTGTGTTTGTGGTCAATAATGATAAATTGACTAAATATTTTCATATGTGGTTCTATATAGTCGGTACCTATTTAAGTTGATTACATTGCCTATATACATAGGCTAGATTTTAAACCTATCATATGTAGTGATATGTGTCAATAATTCATAGGTTGAAAATCATGAAATTATCAACACTATTAAATATTACATTAAATATTAAATAATTTAAATTTAATTGATTTCCGCGCCACTTAATTAATTAACTAGCAAGTGAAATGGTTTGCTAAATTTGTATTTCACTACGTATTAATGGACTAATTCACTGTCTATAACAACTGGTCCTCGTCACTAAAAGGTTGATTAGTTTCACCATGGTAAAAATGTTCAAATTCACTCAAAATGTAATGAAACCCATAGTGAACTAGGATGCATTTTGGTGCAATATGACATAAATATCACCTATATTGGACACAACATTTCTACATTTGGGGTTTATCATAACATGTTGCATGTTGTTGTTGTAAGTTATGTTATAACTTTTGATGTAATATTGAAAGTCATGTGTCATGCGCACATGAAATTTGAAAGTTATTTTGAAAATAATTAACATGTCACTTGTGATGAACAATGAACTACATTTAATATGTAAATCACAAAAAGTTGGGTGGATTAATTTGGCATGTTTGATGGTACAATGTCATGTATTCACTATAGCCATATTCATTATAACATGTAACTTGTAGTGTTGTGATTAACCATATGGGTCCATTCATGATTAGGGTACCAAAAATGAATGTCTAACTAAAAAACATTGTAAAAGACAACTTTGGGTTTTTGTTTATCTTACATTATTATAATTATAGTGGATTTTTGTATGCCAATATATGAAATGATATCTTCTTAAATTAATAATAATAATTTAAAATAATTTGGATACTATGTTAATGTCCTTTTGAGTCTTGTAAACTAAAGGAATTAAGTGTTTAAGTACATTTTTCAAAATTTAATCAAAAGAAAAACATAAAATCATACAATTGATTTCAATTTTTTTGTACAACAAAAAGATGCCCCCTTCTATGAAAGTAGATGTTCATTGGACGAGCTTGATGAAAAACCAAATCATTCAAAAATTTCAAGTCTTGAAATTTTGAAGGAAAGGGCTTTAAGGCGAAGGACTCATTTTGAAAACCATTTGATAAAAAAATTATGTTCGATGGTTTCAAAATGTTTAGCTTTAAATGCGAGTCACATGTGAAGGAAATAAACATGCCAAAAAACATGTTTGGTTGTCCATTGCAATTCATTTTGGGATTTTCTGCATTTATAGCATTAAACTAAAATATTCATGTACACGATTATGTATGATTGTGAAAAATCACCATTAACACATGAATTATTTTATATTGGATTATTCAATTTTTCCCACTTAAGTTTTTTTCATGTAAATGTTATTTGTAAAAAGTAACTCTAAAAAGTCCTTAAGTATTTTTTTCCTTTTTTGGTACCCCAACCGTGAATGGACCCATATACAATGCTCTTTGTAGTAACACGTGCATTTACTAAACATTTGTTAGCATTTAGTGTGGACATTGCATGAAATGAAACATAATGCCTATTTTGTGACTTAAATAACACATGTTACAACACGTCTTCAACATGTTACATTGATTAAAATAATCTAAGTTTTTCCATACAATTTCAATTTGATAGTTCTTTAATGGCGCATGTAAAAGACATTGTAACGTGTTTGATTTATATGTATCATTAGTAAGAAGACATAAAACATTAGCTAGTCATAGTTCAAAATCATTAAGAAATTTAAGCATGGATTAGATTTTTCAAAAGGGCATGATTCAGAAAAAATTTAAATGTGGCATGTCAAAACAAGATGGCTAAAGGTCCAAATCCTCGGTAGAAGTAATAAGTTTTCTTGCAACTTGGGTTCTTCCCTTTTACCAAATTGTCTACCATAAATTATTATGTGTCTATGCCTTCATTCCCTAATAGAAACAACTAATTGCACAATTGATTACAACTTTCTTCAAAACTCAAAGCACATCATTACAAAGTTCATACCACCTCCCAATTCAATCTTTCTTATAGATTGACGCCAATGTTAAACTCATTGGAAAAGTGGGTTTTGTAACTCATTAACATTTTCATCGACCATTTGCAACTACCAAATTTTCTTTCAGTTTGCCATGCAACGAATGCTTGTAATCAACACATTCACCTTTCCACTCAACTATTGCACTTTTACATGGTGTATAGTTGCTAGAACCTTCATGCCTTTGTGGATTTCCCAAGTCAATAGAAATGTCTGCATTTTTTGTTGGAGCATGGGAACTTGGGACTATTGGAGAATGCCAACTTGGGCCCAAGTTCAACAACTCATCACAAAAGGACAAATTGATTAAGGTGTTGCTATAAATGAAGGTGTTGCTTGAACAAAGGCTTGACTAAATAAATAAAGGTGTTGCTTGAAGAAATGTGTTCATACTCTTTAACAATGCTAGTGCGTTTCAATGTCTCAATTGAACCTTAATTCTTCAAGCAACACTTTTATTTATTTAAAAAAGCCTTTAAATCTTTCATACTCAAATGATACCTATTAGAAATGTCAAGCATACTTGCATTAGGGTGAATGCAAGCTACAGTGGCTCACTTTTGGACGATTTAAAACTCCCTACAAATCCCTAAAAAATTCATATATATATTTCAAATGGAAATGGTTGTTATTTTTAAAAATATCATTATTATAATCTTTGACTACCAGATGTTCAATCACCTAAAAATCCTCACAAATTTACATCAACATTTACATTAACATAAGCTAATGTCATTTTTCAATTTGGAAATCCTAAAAGGACAACTCACAAAGTCCATATGATTATTTCCCCATGTAATTTATTTTTTAAAATATGCTTTTGGAATAAAAGAATTGAAAAAAACAAACAAATATTACAACTCATAAGGACTTATGAAAATATGGTCCAATTTTAACCATTCAAAAGTCCTTAATTATTAAATGGTTAAGGTTTTCAAAGAAAAAATTCCTCGTCTGAGTTTATCATTTCATAATACATCACATATTGAATCCCAATAACAAATTTGGAATGTGAATCAATATAAAATTTTCCATTTTGTGATGATCTAAACAAATGACTAGTCCATATTTTTTTACTTCAAAAGTCCATTACTCTTCGCAAATGATTTTTTTATCAATAAATAACCATAAAGTTGTTAGTTAAGATCCAAGTCTCAATTAGTTGATCTAAGAATATATTGATTACCATATGCATTTGAATGAAAGGTACTTAGGAACAATTGGTCATTTTGTCCAAAAATAAGCCATTCAACCTTGCATTCACCCATATGCAACTTGATTTGCAAGCATTCTTCAAACTCAAGCTTTCTTGCACACTTAACAACACCAAATTGAATTAGGCGAGGCTCATTATGGGAATATTATCTTCAACGGTTATTATAATATTCCTAGACATGTTATGTACATGTTACAATAACATATGTGTTAATATAACATGTGTAACGTACTTGGTTTTTATGTTAATAAATTTATTTCATGTCAACTATTGTAATTGTGAATGTTATGTTATGTGTTTTGATGTTACTTTTGTATACATCTTACTTGCCAACTACACATGTTACATAGACCTTGCATGCTAATTGTTACATTTTATTAGCTAATATTATATTACATCTAGGTAATCACATGTTAAATATTCATATTACTTTTATACATCTTACATGCTAATGTAATATAGGTTGCATGAAATTGTTACATGTTACTTTTTACACACCTCTTACTTATTAATATTACATAGTGTTGCATGTTATGTTACATTACATTTCAATGAAAAGGAGAAAATGAAAGGGACCCAAGTGTCTTGCAATTTAACTATACATCAGAAGGATATAATATGCATCATAATTTAAACATTATGTCATGCAACCTAAAAGGAGATAAACAAATAGTTTTGAAGATTATAGTATACATACCATTATAGTTTCCACACACCATGGGAGGAAAGACCTTCAATTTTGCATCTATAATTGGATGTCTAAAATTAATTTCCCTTTTTGTGTAATATTTTACATGCAACATGTTTCTCCCATCCATAAACTAGCCATCATGCTAATTTGTTATCATCATGCATTTCTTATATATTATAACTAAGATCTTATAAACCACTCCTGCATAGTATGGAGGAATTTACCAATGTACCAAATAATTTGAAAAAAATAAGACTTTAGACACAATAATAGAAAAAATGTTGTTTGCAACTAAATTTTAGTCACAAGCGACACAATGACTAAAAATCAACATAGTAGCAAATGACAAGTTGTAGACAACCATTAGTCGTAGATGATGGGTGAAATATTTTTTCATAAAATATGAATATGGAAATTTTACACGTATCCAAGGATGAGTTTTTACAACTACACTTGCAATTGCACTTGTAGCTATAGTGTACACCAATATGTTCACATGTGGTAGCCTAAGAATGTGACATGTGGCATCATTTGAATTTTTTGAAATATTTTGCCAAATAATTTTATTTTATTTTTGCAACCATCCAATTAAAACAACTAGATTGTGTTGTGTGGCAACTTAAGATTGCCTTATAATCATTTAGGGTTAGTTTAAGGTTGGACCACTTATGATAGGCCATGTGGCACCTAAACTACGTCTAGGTTAGGGGCCTAGGTTAAACCACCTCTAGCCTAGTTAGATGCCTAAAGTACCTAACTTAGTTTCGGGCTAGGCCATTTACAATAGGCCATGTGGCACCTAGGTTAAGCCTAGGCCACCTAGCCATAAGTCTAACCTAGGTAGTTAGGTCTAGGATTTACAACAAAATCTTATTTTATTTTAAATTTAGCCTTTTGGGTGGAACCAATGTGATTAGCTCCTCCCATTTGGCAATTGAAAACATTGAATGTGTTTATTCACCAAACCAACCTACTTATATAGTTTGTAAACTTGAAAGTGAAAATAAACAATACAAGATAAAATTTTAGTTATAGTTTAATCGCATAGTTGTAGCCTAGTTGCAACTATTCCTTCACACATACTATTACATAACCTACCTACTAATTAGCATAAATTCTTACTAGGTACATATTTAGATAATATTTATTTTAAATACATATTTAAATAGCCTATACATAATCATTTATTTTAAATACCTATTTAAATAGGTAGGTATATACATATAAGTACGTATGTATTATTATATAATATATACGTGTAGCTACTAAGATATGTACTTTATGCAATTGTAATGTGACTACTTTGGTTGCATGTGTAACTAAACGTATATACAATGTTGTAAAAAATAAAAAAACATCATGAGAAATCAACCTATTGGAATGATGAAATAGGTCATCGTTGCAATTAGTTGAAAGAAAGACCAAAATCCATCCAAATTTGAAAAATAGTCACATAGGCAACCATTCGTAGTTGTAGGCGACATTTAGTTGCATAGGGAATGGTTACAAACGACAGGATTTCTACTAGTGACATTGGATAGACAACAAGTTATGTTCATCCCAATATGTTCTATTTTCATTAACTAATTTGGTCAACAATGTCCCAAGTACCTTATTAGTAGATTCAACTTGCCCATTCCCCTAAGGATAATAGGTTGTAGAATTCACATGTTTCAATAGAAAATGATCTATCAAATATTTGATGGCATCATTAATGAAATGAACTCCCTGATATGTGACTATATTCAAAAGACATCCAAACTTAGTTAATATGTATTCATACAAATTTTTTGCTATGATTGTTGCAATATTTGGTAGCATAATATGTGGCTACAATAATATATTTGTTTCATGTATATCTTCTTGTTGGCTTAATTGGTCCCAAAAAATCAAATCCCCATTTCATAAATAGTTCCTCTAGAAAACTTATGACCAACTTTGTAAGACTTTGAGTTGCTAATCCTCATGTTCTTTGACATGCATCACAAGATCTGCAATAATCATGCACATCTATGTACATAGTTGGCCACCAATATACAACATCCAATATCTTCCTTTGTGTTATTTCAATTGCAAAATGCTCTCGTAATGGTCCTTCATGCAATTCTCTCATCACCATCTATGCTTCTATAGTTATCAAACATCATCAAAGTTTGTTGTCTTGGCCCATTTTATACAATTCACCATTATTTAGTGTGAAAGGTTCTGCTTTCCTGACCAATATCTACTTCTACTGTACTTATAATGTGTCGTCAATTTGTCTTGTTCTCAAAAATTCTTTTACGTCCTTTAGCCATTCATGCTCTATGTTAAACAAACTTGCATCTATGGTTTGATCAAGCACACTTGTGGGTTTTGTAATATATAGTGGTTTTGAGAATGCATCTACAACTAAATGAGCTTTGCTTGGCTTATACACTACTATGAAATCATATCCTAGGAACAATAACAACCATCTAGTTATCCTCCCTGAAACCTATGGTTTGTTGACCAAATAGACCAATGCCATATGATCTACATAAAAAATAAACTTATTGTCGAACAAATAATGTATGAATTTGTGCAAAGCAAAACCATTATTAAAACCTCTTTTTTTATTGTATTATAATTTTGTTTTGTTTTGTTCAAAAGCCTAAAAGCATACATTACCAGTTGATCACTCTTCCCTATTGCATTTTAAGACAAAATGGCCCCCACAGCTAACAAGGATGCATCTATATGAACATGAAACTCCACTTGCCAGTTTGTTGATATCAATATTGATGTTTCGATATACTTTTGTTTGATCAATTCCCAAGCCTTCTAACATTCTTTTATTTAGAGAAAAATCTCTATATTTTTGGTTAACTTAATGATAGGTGCCATAATAACAACAATTTTTTTGATAAATCATCTATAAAATTATGCCATCCCATTGAATACTTTAATATGTCATGGATTCTTGGGCGGTGGCATGTTTACTATTGCTTATAACCTCTTTGGATGTGGTAGTTTCCCTTATTTGGAAACAATAAAACCCAAGATCATCCCTAAAAATACCATAAATGCACATTTGTTTGGATTCAAACTAATGCCATGTTCTTTGCACTTTTGAAAACATAATTTGAGCTTCTGTAAATGACTTTCCATGTCACTATACACTATAAAATCATCTAGAAATATCTTCATAAAATTGTCCAAATATTCTCTGAATGTTTTGGTAACAACTTTTTAATATGTTGGAGATCCATTTTTCACTCCAAACGACATCACCTTCCATATAAAAACCCCATAGTTTGTAATAAATGCAATATTATATTTGTCTTATAGAACTATAAAGATTTTATGATATCTTGAATATCCGTCTAAGAAAGAATATGCTTCATACCATGCTACTATGTTCAACATTTCATCTGTGAAAAGTAATGGGTTGGATCTTTCTTTGTGGCTGCATTTAGTTTTTCTGAAATCTATATAGATTCTCAGTTTGCCATTTTTTTAGGTACTACTACTATGGGTGACAACCATGTAGCCTCTTCTACAAATTGAATAAATCAGCTACTAACAACTTGTCTATATCTTGTTTAATTATCATAGCATAATTGGATTTAATCTATACTTGGCTTGATGTGTCGATGGTATAGTAATGTCCAACTCAATTATGTGTTGTGCCAGCTTTGGTGGAGACATGCAAAAACATCTTTGAATTCCTTCAATAATTGTTCCAATTCCAACACCTTACCTATTTCCAACTATGCAATAAGCTTCACCATTTGTGGTTTTGCATCAATTCCCACATTGAGCTTCATTAATTATTGATCTTCAATTAACATCCATTCGGCTATCTATAATTCTCGTGCTTTGATTTTTGTTGGAGTTTCATCCACTGTAACATTCCTTAGTTGATGTTTGTAGTATGTTTTCGGATACACTTTATCTTTCAGAGCTACTTTTGGCCCATATCTGTTGCCAAGTATCTTCTTCTCTGTGCTCTGTACTCCAAATCTCTATTTCGAAATACTAGTCTTCATATTTATATCCATGATATCCACATTTGTGGTTTTCATAGATTGAATTGTTTTAAATAAATTGATTGTTCCTACTGAGAACAATTTTGGCTCTACAACAAAGATGATATCTTCTTCATCTATGATGCCATTTTGATAATATTAGCACAGTAACACTTTTGGTTTTCTTACTTCACCTCCCAAATGTTTGGTGACTAATTGTTCTGATTGTCCCATTCCCTTGTATGGTAACAATGTTACTTCCCTAATCATGTGCCATTTTAGCATCCTTTAACCATGGTTTCCTCAACAACATGGAATAACTAGAATCTACCACATTATTATGAAATACAGTAAATGTAATTATGTAAGGAATGCCATGAACATATATCTTTAGATCTCTGATCAACCTCATGGGTTTTGTGGTTGTTTAATCTGCCATCTTCAAATTATATGGTGCAAGTTTAGGCTTTGAAAGCCCCAACCTCAATCTCAACTGTTCTATGATAATATTAATTCCAAAACCTTCATCTAGTAACACATCCTTTATTGTATTCTTCCTAATTTGTACTTGGATAACTACCATATAATTATCTATTACTACAACAATTGTCCCTACCTTTGGTACTAAAGATCCAACTTATTTATTTATGGTTGCTTTACTTACATTATGAATTTTCTTTGGTTTTAGCTTCTACCAAAGATATCATTTTAGTTCAAGAGCTATTTTAAACAACTATTTTAAGCTTAAAATATAACTTGTTTCTAACATTTGCTTACCAATGTCCATAAAAATATCTTCTACTATGATCAATTTCTCTTATGAATTCACAACTTCTTGAGATTTTTGTGTTTCCACATGAATAGTATTTGGCATACTTAGCTAGGTTGTGTTCCATCCTTCCATGGATGTGGATGGCCTTTTTGTTTGGGTATGTGTTTTTTGAATATGTTGAATTGTTTCCACCATTGACTTCTTCAAATTTTTTTTCCCTTCCTAATCAACAACATTATTTGCTTTTATTGGCTTTCTATCCTTGACACTAGTAGAAATCAGCCAAAATGTAACCAGTCAATTTACGACTACATGCGACTTATAGTCGTTTGCGACTAGATTTGAGAATATTTGCAACTACAAGATCAACTTTCAACTATTTTGGTCAT
>Ga0116231_10002826_pt1 | contig 36181 bp, 29 predicted proteins | sample S1TSphgellanicum_2_FD_89695 | JGI IMG/M metagenome (GOLD analysis project Ga0116231, IMG submission 89695) | Host-associated microbial communities from peat moss isolated from Minnesota, USA - S1T2_Fd - Sphagnum magellanicum MG | ecosystem: Host-associated > Plants > Peat moss > Unclassified...
AGCAATGACGGGGTGATTGCCGCCGGCGCGGGGGATGCGGTGTATCTGGCCAAAGGCGGCACGGTGAGCAATGCGGGCGTGATGTATGGCGCGGTAGTGTTTGCCGGCGGCATCGGCGATTTGCTGCAACTGGCGGCGGGTGCGGCGCCGAGCGGCGGGGCGCAGGCGGTGGCGGGGTCCGGCAGCCGGATTGAGCTGGGGGCGGGGGCCGGCACGCTCGCCGGGTTCGGGACGGATGTGACCGGGTTTGGCGGCATCACGCTCGATACGGGGGCGGCTTGGGTGCTGGAGGGGGATGCGGCCGGCTTTACCGGGGTCGGCATCAGCGGGTTTGGCGCCACGGACACGCTGGTGCTGGACGGGTTTGCAGGGCTGAGCGGCAGCTATTCAACCAAGGCCGGGCTGATGTTGAGCGATGGCAGTGCGGCGGTGACACTCGGGCTGCATGGCGGTTTTTCGACCGGGGATTTTTTGGTCAGCAGCGATGGCGCCAACACCACAATCGGCATTGGCGGGGCGGTGAGCCTGGCGGCGGGGGCGTACCAGGCGGTGCTGGGCGGGTTTGGCGTGGCCAACCCGGAGATTGCGGGTGGCACGCTGGTGCTTGATGAAGGCGCGCGCGTGAGCGGTGCTGTGAGTTTTTCCGGTGCAGGGGCCCTGGTGTTTGCCGCCGCCGCCGATGGCAGCCTCAGCTTGCCGGCCGTGGAGATCGACGGGTTTAGCCTGGGTGATACGATCGAGCTCGGCGGGATCGATTATTCCGCAACCGCGGATAGCTATACGGTGGCGAGCGCTGGCACGCTCAGCATCGATGCCGGGGGGCAGATATTTGAGCTGCTGATTGCGGGGGCGACGATCGGCCAGGATGATTTCGTGCTGGGCGGCGACCTTGCGGTGACCGAGGTGAATTGTTTTTGCGCGGGCACGCGCATCGCCACGCCGGCCGGCGAAACCGCGGTTGAGGATCTGCAAATCGGCGACCTTGTATGGACGCGTGATGCCGGGGCCAGGCCGGTAAAATGGCTTGGGCGGCGCAGCTATGCCGGGCGCTTCATCGCCGGTAACCGGGCGGCATTGCCGGTGTGCATTACCGCCGGCGCGCTGGCGGTTGGCGTGCCTGCGCGGGATTTATGGGTCTCGCCCGGCCACGGCATCGCGCTGGACGGCGTGCTGGTGCAGGCGCGGGCGCTGGTGAACGGCACCAGCGTGGTGCAAGCCACGCGCGTGCGCCAAGTGGATTACATCCATGTCGAGCTTGAAAGCCACGAGCTGCTGCTGGCCGAAGGCTGCGCCGCCGAGAGTTTCCGGGGCGAAACATTCCGCCAGGGCTTCCAAAACGCGGCAAGCTTCGAGGCGTTGTATCCGGGGCATGTCGCGGCCGAGCATGGTTGCCGGCCGGTGTGCCATGGCGGGCGGCGGCTGGCCGCGATACGGCGGCGGGTGGCAAACAGGGTTGTATTTGTAGAAAGCAAGCGGTCGCTTTTCTAAAGAAAAGCGCCGCAAAAGATTTTTGATTCCTCTGCGGCGGTGCGGGTTGGACGGCTATAGCCCGCAGGAATCAAAAGTTTTTTGGTTCTTTTTTTCAAAAAAGAACATTTTTGTCTTCATTTACCCTCGATCATTCTTACTATTGACAAAAAATCCATGATCAAAGCCATTATGGTCCCGTTAACAAACATTGCTACAACGAGTCGATGAGTTATCCTCCCGAGGGGTGATTTGCCGAGATAATCAAACAGCCGGGAAACATCTAAGGGACCGCCATCATGTCACAGAGCATTTCAAATTACGGTCTCACTCTGCCGGATGGCGGCAGCTACACCAATACAGCCACGCTGGAAGGCGTTTATGACGGCTTGGCGGCCGCAGCTTCCGCCACCATCACCAACGAAGCTGGCGGTACGATCAGCGGCACTGGCGTCACGTTTGTGGTAAATAGCGCGACCTATGATTCCGCCGGCATCGCGCTGAACGCGGGCGGGACGGTGGTGAATGCCGGCTATGTCAGCGGCCAGAACGGGATTATTTTGGGCGATACGGCGGCCACGGGCGGCTATGTGCTGAACAGCACCACCGGGACCATCATGGCCTACACCACCCTCAACCCGGTCGCTCAAGGGCTCAGCTCCGGGTTCGATGGTTCGGGCGTTGGCATCTATATCGCGGGCGCCGGCACGGTGGTGAACCTGGGCACCATCAATGCCAACCATGTCGGCGTTGTGGATGTGCATGGGCCGGCCACGGTGATCAATGACGGGCTGATCACCGCCGCCAATGGCGGCTATGGCATCTATCTCTATCATGGCGGGAGCGTGAATAACAGCGGCAGCATCATCGGCAGCGGCCAGGCGATTTTTGCGGCTGATACGTTCAACATCACCAATAGCGGCTATCTCACCGCACCCGACACACCGTTCGCCCTGGTGGAGAACCCAAGCTACACCATCACGGCAATCAGCACGGCGGTTTTTGGGCTCGGCACCGGCACGGTGACCAACGAGGCCGGGGGCACGATCGTTGCGCAATATGGCGAAGGCATCGTCGTTGATGCACTTAGTATCGATTACGCAACAAATTCTGAGGTATTCGGCGCGGCCAACCTAGTCAATGCCGGGCTGGTGCGCGCGGCATATGGGCTGGGATTCGTCGGCATCGGCTCGGTGGTGAATTCCGGCACAGTTCTGGCCAGCGTGGCGGGCGTGGAACTGCAGGACGCCTCTACCATCGCGCCGCTTGGGATTTTGCTGAATTCCGGGCTGATCCAGGCCGGCATGGGCACGGTGGCGAACGCCGGAGGCACCATGGTGCTGGGTGTGGGCGTGACGCTCACCGGCGGCTATGTCGATAATTTTGCGGGCGGGACGATCGCCGGGGATGTTGCGATCCGCAGCACCGATACCGCGGCGGCGACGCATTACACGTCCATTCAATCGTACTCCAACCCGCTCTATGTTTACAATGCCGGGCTGGTCACCGCAGGGCTTGCCGGGGTGTTCATCAGCAACGCCTCCGCCCTGGTGATCAATTCCGGCACCATCAATGCTGCCGATTACGGCGTAGATGCGCATACCAGTGCCACCGTTATCAATTCGGGATCGATCAACGCGAGTGCCCGGATGTTTGTCAACCAATATAACGTTACCACCGGCGGTGCCGGCATATTGCTGCTGGATGGCGGCAGCGTGACGAATGCGGCGGGTGGGACGATCACCGGCTATAACGGCATCTACACCTACGGCGCGCCGGGCACCGTGGATAATGCGGGCTTTATCGGCGGTGCGGGGACGTATTCGGCGGTCTATCTCGATACCGGCGGCGTGGTGGATAATTCCGGCACCATCGCGGGGCCATCCGGCGTCTCTGGTGCGACGATGGTCACCAATACCGGCGTGATTGAGAGCACTGGCGGCACCGGTTTTACGCCCTATGGCGTGGATATGTTCGCCGGCGGCACGCTGATGAATGACGGGCTGATCTCGGCCGCCAGCGGTTATGCGGTCAGCTTCAGCGCCGGGACCGATAATCTGCTGGTGATCGACGCCGGTGCGACGTTCATCGGCGCGGTGAATGGCGGCGATCTGGTGGGCGGTACCGCCGCCGGCAGTAGCGAGCTGGCGCTGGCCACGGGTAACGGCACGCTTGCCAATTTCGGTGCGCAATTCAGCAATTTCCAGACAATCACGTTCGACGCCGGTGCGGCATGGACAATCACCGATGACGGGGACCGAATCGCGACCGGTGAGGTGATCGCCGGCTTTGGCCTCGGCGATACGCTGGTGCTCACCGGCTATACTCTGGGCGGGCCCGCCACCAGCTACGCCTCCGGGATCGGGCTGGTGCTGGATGGCGGCACCACGCTGGACATTACAGGCAGCCTCGCCACCGCCGATTTCCTGGTCACCTCGGACGGCACCAACACCACCATCACCGAAACCCTGGTGAGCGGCGTAACCGCGCCCGCCGGGAGCAGCGAGACCATCGGCGCCGGGGTGACGGTGGCGATGCCCACACTCTCCGGCGGCGCGCTGACCTTGGCGAGCGGCGGCAGTATTACGGGGGATATCTCCTTCTCCGGCACCGGCAGCACGCTGGTGATCGCCCCGGCCGGCAATGGCAGCACCACTGTGCCCACGAATACCATCACCGGCTTTGCCGCAGGGGATACGATCGAGCTTGGCGGCGTGGCGTTTGTGGCGGACGAGGATAGCTACACGGTCGCCACCGCCGGCACCGTGACAGTGGACGCGAACGGCACGTTCTACAATCTACTGATCGCCGGCGCCTATGTGGGCGAAGATAATTTCTCGCTCTCCGGCGACCTCGCGATTACCGAGGTCACCTGCTACGCCGCCGGCACGCGCATCCGCACCGCGCATGGGGAAACGCCGGTGGAGGATCTGGCCATCGGCGACCTGCTGCCCACACTGCATGCCGGGCTGCAGCCGATTAAATGGATCGGGCAGCGGCGTTATGACGGGCGGTTTATCGCCGGGAACAAGCGCGCACTGCCCGTCTGCATCAAAGCCAGCGCGCTGGGGCTGGGCGTGCCCGCGCGCGATCTGCTCGTCTCCCCCGGCCACGCCATTTGCCTCGGCGGCGGGCTGATCCACGCCGGGGATTTGGTGAACGGCGTCTCAGTCATCCAACTAACCCGCGTGGAGGAAGTGCATTATTTCCACATCGAACTCGCGACGCACGAGGTGATTTTTGCCGAAAACTGCCCGGCCGAGAGTTTTATGGGCGAGGTGTTCCGGGCGCAGTTCCATAACAGCGCAGAGTACCAGGCGCTGTACCCCGGAGAGGCCGCGCCGGCGCATGGCTGCCTGACACGCCCGCAAGCCGGCTTGCGGCGGACGGCGATGTGGGGGCGTGTGGCGAGGCGGGCTGGGGTGGAGAACAGAAAAAGTAAGCGGTTACTTTTTTGAAAAAAAGTAACCAAAAAACTTTTGATTCCTTTGGGCTGTTGCCATTCCAGCAGCACAGCCCCAGCATAACAAAAGTTTTTTTGCTTCTTTTTTTCAAAAAAAGAAGCGCTTGCTTACCGCATCGCCTCATAGGCTTTCAGATTCACGTCGATGATTGTCAGCAATGGCGAGGGCGTTTGCGCGCGGGTGAGGAGGTTGCCGATGATCTGCTCGGCTTCGATCCGGTTGCCGGCGGCGATGTCGCGCAGCATGGAGGCGGTAAGCGGCGAGCCCGGGGTGGTGAGCGCGGCTTGCATGCGCTGTTGGATGGCGGGGCGCGGGGGGTGGCCGTGGGCGGTGGCGATGGCGCTGCATTCGGCGATGAGCGCGCGCGCCAGCGCCTCCCCGCCGGCGGCCATGATGGCGCCAATATTCGCGCGCATCAGGCAGGTGAGGCCGGCGAGCGAGGCGATGATCGCCCATTTCTCCCACATATCCTGCGTGATGTGATCACTGAGCTCGGCGGTGAAGGCGGGGGCGAAAGTGGTGAGGATCGCCTCTGCCCCGGCTTGCTGGCTGGGGTCGCGCGGGCCGAAGGTGATGGTGTCCGCGTCGTTCAAATGCAGTATCTGCCCCTCCGGCCCGAGGGCGGCGGAGATGATGCATTGGCCGCCCAGCACATGGGCGGGGCCGAATTTGGCGTCCAGCAAGTCCAGATGCCGCATGCCGTTCAACAGCGGCAGGATGAGCGTGGCGGGGCCAACGGCCGGGGCGAAGCTCTCCATCGCCGATTCAAGGTCGTAGGCCTTGCAACTGAGCAGAATGACATCGAAGGCAGCATTTGGCGGGATTTGGGTGACCAAACGCGGCTGCGGGATATGGAAATCACCCTTCGGGCTGGTCACCACCAGCCCGGTCTCCGCCAGCCGGGCGGCGCGCGGTTTGCGGACCAGGAACGTCACATCCGCCCCCGCCTGCGCCAGCCGGCCGCCAAAATACCCGCCGGTGCCGCCGGCGCCTACAACCAGAATTTTCATGGGCATGAGCTAGCGCTCCATCACAATGAGCGTCGAGGTCGCGGAGGCGTAGAGCCGCCCGGCCGCATCAGTCAGCCGCGCCTCGGCAAACGCCGCGCGCCGGCCGATGGAGACGACGTTGCCAACCGCGCGCACGATGCCGGTTTTATCCGTCATCCCGCGGTGATACGCCACCTTCAGCTCCAGCGTGGAATAAGCCTGGGACGGCGATAATTTGGAGTGCACCGCGCAGCCGCATGCGGAATCCAGCAACGCCGCCGCGTAGCCGCCATGCACCGAGCCTATGGGGTTATACACCTCCAACCCCGGATTGCCCTCAAACACCGCCCTGCCCTCCTCAATCTCCACCAGGCTAAAACGCAAAGTCTCGCCAATGGGCGGCTGGCGGCCACCCGCCAGCAAGGCACGGAGCTGCTCAAGGCCGGAGAGCGGGGCGTCGTTCATGGTGTGTTTCCTCGTGTCTTCCGGGATGATGGTAGGAAGAAAGCGGAAAGACAAGCGGTCGCTTTGGCTCGAAGAAAAGCGCCGCAGAAGACTTTTACTTAACCTGGCGCATGGGCGGTGACGCGGCTGTGGCCCAGAGGACTCAAAAGTTTTTTGCTGCTTTTTTTCAAAAAAATAGCGCTTTCTTCAACCTCCCCACTGCGTCCCGCAATTCCGTCTCGTTCATGCTGCCAAACCCCAGCCTGGCCCCGTTGGTGGTTGTGCCGTTGGTGGCGAAGGCCTGGCCGGGGGTGAGGGCGACGCGGGCGCGGGCGAGTTTGGGGCTGAGGGCGATGAGGTTGATATGCGCCGCGAAATTCACCCACAGCGCCAGGCCGCCTTGCGGGCTGGTAACCGTGATGTTCTGCCCCAACGCCTCGCGCAGGGCGTCCGCCAGGCAGTCCCGCCGCGCCTGGTAGATCCGCAGCACTTTGCGGGCGTGGCTTTTCAGCGCGCCGGAAGCCATGAAATCGGCGGCGGCGGCCTCGGTCACCGGGTCGCCCTGGCGGTCGATCAGCATAATTTCGGCGCCGGCGCGGGTGATGACGCCCGGGGCGGCGGCGATGTAGCCGATGCGCAGAGAGGGCGAGAGCAGTTTCGAGAGCGAGCCGATATAGAGCAACTGCCCCCAGCCATGCGCGCTGGCGAGCGGCAGCATAGGCCGGTGGGTGAAGTGGAATTCGTGGTCGTAGTCATCCTCCACGATCACGAAATTATATTGCTCGGCGAGTGCCAGCAGGCGGATGCGCCGCTCCGGCGGCATCACCACCGTGGTGGGGAATTGGTGGTGCGGGGTGACATAGACGGCGCGCACCGGGTGGGTGCGGCAGATGGTTTCCAGCTCGTCGATCCGCATGCCCTGCTCATCGAGCCCGACGGTGACGATGGTGGCCCCGGCGGCGCGGAACGCCTCGCGCGCCGGCGGGTAGCTGAGCGCCTCGATCACCACCACGTCCCCCGGCTGGGCCAGCAGCCGGGCGGCGAGGTAGATGCCCATTTGGCTGCCGCGGGTGATGCAGATGCTCTCGGCGTTGCAATTGAGCCCGCGATCGGCGTTCAGCATGTCCGCGACCGCCTGGCGCAGGGCGATGCTGCCGCGCGGGTCGCCATAGCCCAGCCGGTTGCGGTGCGCGCCATCCAGTAAGGCGCGGCGATAGGCGCGCGCGACCTCGGCGGCCGGCATCAGCCTGGTATCGGGCGCGCCGTCATCGAACATTCTGACACCTGGGCTGGGCAGCAGCAGGGGCAAATTGGGGGCGACCCGGCGCAGCGGGAAGGCGGCCTCAGGCCGGGCTGCGGCCGGGCTGGCGGGGGCGGCCTCCACCACCGGCAGCAGAGCGGAAACGAAGGTGCCGCGCTTGGCCTCGGTGGTCAGCCAGCCTTGGGCGGCCAGCTCCTCATAGGCCTGCTGGATGGTTTTGCGGTTGACGCCGGCAAGGCCCGCAAGGTCGCGCGTGCCGGGCAGCGCGCTGCCTGGCACCAGCCGGCCGCGGCGGATGGCATCCATGATCGCGTGCGCGATTTGCAGATAGGCGGGTGTGGGGAGCGTACGGTCGAGCGTGATACGCAACTCCCAGGGACGCAGCATGTGGCACCTCATCTGGACCAGGCAGAAATATAAAACTGGAGGTTCCAGCTAACCCATGAGACCGGCTAATGGAAGATCATAAGAGACTTAAAAAGACCACAAGCCAGTTCTAAAGCCCACACGGCAATCCGGCGTTTTCTTTAACCCAGCCGCGCCCAGCGGCCGTTTCGAAAAGGATTGCAGCGATGACCGCACCACCAATTTCGCCTGTAAAGGCGCTTAAAAAGGATGCCCTTGGGCCGCTGGAATTGCTGGCCCAGAATATTGCCCTGATTTCCCCCACCATGACAGCGGCGCTGATTGTGCCGCTGATGTATGGCACCACCGGCGCGTGGAGCTGGCTCTCCTACGCGCTCGGCGCCGTGATGCTGATCTTCGTGGCGATCAACCTTAACCAATTCGCCTCGCGCTTCGCCGGCTCGGGCTCCATGTACCAGTATATCTGCAAGGGCCTCGGCAATGTGGTCGGCGGGCTGGGCGGCTGGGCGCTGATCTGGGCTTATCTCGGCATTTCCGTCGCAGGATTGACCGGGTTTACCACCTTTGCGCAGACGCTGCTGCAGATGGTGGGCATCACCTGCCCGGTCTATCCGCTGTTTGTGCTCTGCATCGCGGTATCCGGGTTCTGCGCCTGGAAGAACGTAGCACTTTCGGCAAAAGTGATGCTGGTGCTTGAAGGGGTTTCAATCATCCTGATCACGTTGCTCTGCCTGGTGGCGCTCGCTTTCCATGGCTTCTCGGTGGACACCACGCAGTTCGCGCCGGCGAGCTTGAACATCAGCACGCTCGGCCTTGGCGTTGTGGTCGCGGTGTTCTCGCTGGTTGGTTTCGAATCCGCGACCGCGTTTGGTGACGAAGCGCGCAACCCGCTGAAATCCATCCCATGGTCGGTGATGGTCAGCATCATCTTCGTCGGCATCTTCTTCGTGTTTGTGACTTACGTGGAGGTGATGGCGACGAACGGCACCAAGCCGACGCTGGACCAGCTCTCGGCGCCGCTGAACACCATCGCCGGCCTGGTGCACATGCCCTGGCTCGCCGCCCCGCTTTCGGCCTGCGCCATGGTCAGCTTCTTCGCGCTCAACCTCTCCTGCCTCAATGCCGGGGCGCGGATCATCTACATCATGGGCCAGCAAGGGCTGTTCCATAAATTCACTGCCGATTCCCACCACATCAACAAAACCCCGCATGTAGCGGTGTTCATCATGATCTCGCTGTCCTTCGGGCTGCCGACGATTTGCGCGCTGGCCGGCATGGCGGTGGGGGATGAGTTCAACGATGCCGGCACGCTCGCCGCGTTCGGCTTCATCATCGCCTATCTGCTCGTCTCCATCGCCGCACCGTTCTACGTGAAGTCTCTGGGGCAGTTGAAGCCGAGCCATTGGGTGATCGCCGCCATCTCGCTGGTGCTGTTGATGGTGCCCACCATCGGCAGCGTGTACCCGGTGCCGGCCGCACCGGTGTCATACTTCCCGTATATGTTCGCAGTTTATTTCGTGCTTGGCGGCGCCTGGATCGCCTTCCAGAACCGGCGCCTGGTGATCGCCAGCCGCGGCTTCCCGGAACTTGCCCAGGATGCCTGAACTGACACTGCAATTCGGCGGCGTGGATATCGCCGCCGAACCGGGAGACAGCCTGCTTTCCGCCGTCCGCCGCTCGGCCAAAAACATCCAGAGTATCTGCGGCGGGCGGGGGATGTGCGGCACCTGCCGCGTGGCGGTGGCGCCGGAATGGCTGAACCGTTTGAGCCCGCCGGCCTTCGCCGAACTCCGCCTGCTGCGCGTGCTGAAGGCAGGTGCCGAAAACCACCGGCTGGCCTGCCAGATTATTCTTGATCCCGCGCATGACGGGCTGACCGTGATGCCGGACCCACCACCCACCAAAGTTTTACTGAAGGAGACAACCATATGAGCGCTTTACTGGAAGACAAACAAGCCGAGCTGGAGGCCGTTGGACCGGCCTTCGTGAAAGAACAGATGCTCAGCATGCGCAGCAAAGTGCGCGGCATCATCCACGAGATCGCCGCCGCGGTGAAACCCGGCATGGTGGAGGAAGACGCGGTTGAAATGGCCAAGGAGATTCTGGCCACGCACGGCATGGTGCGCGGCTGGCACGACGTGTATTGCCGCTTCGGCACCAACACGCTGAAAACCTTCGGCGCGCCCTCCGACCCCGGAATCGTGCTGAAAGAAAACGACATCATTCTGATAGATATCGGCCCGGTCTGGGAAGAATGGGAAGGCGATGGTGGCGATACCTTCGTGTTCGGCGATAACCCGGACATGGCGCGCTGCGCGAAAGACGCGAAAACGCTGTTCCATATCGTGCGGCAGAAATGGGCGACCACGGGCATGAGCGGCAAGGAGCTGTATGAATTCGCAACCGAACAGGCGCTGGGACTGGGGTGGGAATTGAACATGGACCTCTCCGGCCACCGGCTCTCTGACTTTCCACACGCCGCGATCTATGACGGGCCGATGGCCGACGTGGACTTCAAACCTTCGCCATTGCTCTGGGTGCTGGAAATCCATATCCGCCACCCGACCGCCGGATATGGCGCGTTTTTTGAAGACATGCTGCTGGATGATAGTTATTTTTAAGTAAGCCGTTCTTTTTTTGAAAAAAAAGAACCAAAAAAACTTTTGATTGCTCTGGGCTATCGCGGTCCAACCAGCACTGCCCCGGAGGATAAAAGTTTTTTGGTTCTTTTTTTCAAAAAAGAACTGCTTACTTGCGCCTTCTACCCTGCCGTATATCCACCATCCGCATACAATATATGCCCGGTGTAAAAATCCGACGCTTTCGAGGCGAGGAACAGCAGCGGGCCGGCAAGGTCCTCGGGCTCGCCTAAGCGGCCCTTGGGCACGCGGGCTAAAAAACCCTTGCGCGTGGCGACGGCTTTTTCATCATCACCGAACATCCAGGCGGTCAGCGGCGAGCGGAACACCGTCGGGGCGATGGCGTTGACCGTGATGTTATGGGGCCCGAGCTCGCAGCCGAGCGCCTTGGTGATGCCATCCACCGCCGCCTTGCTGGCGCAATAGGCGGTGTAGCCGGCCGGGTGGCCGAGCAGGCCGCGGGCGGACGAGGTGAGCACGATTTTGCCGCCGCCTTGGGCCTTCATCTGCGCCGCGGCGGCGCGCGCCATCAGCCAGCTACCGGTGACGTTCGCCAGCATCACACGCTCGAACCGCGCCGGCGTGAGGTCGTTGATCAGCGCGACATCGTTCATGCCGGAGGCCACGACCAGAATATCCGCGGCGCCAAAAGCCTGGACTGCGCCTGCGATAATCGCGCTCGCATCCTCTTCACTCTCCGGCCGGCGCGCCACCAAAGCGGTTTGCGCGCCGAGGGCCTGGCAGGCGGCTTGCGTCTCCTCCAACGCCACTTGGTTGCCACCGGCCAGCAGCACCCGCGCCCCGGCGCCGGCCAGCACCTGCGCCGCCAGCGCGCCAAACGCCCCCGTCGCCCCCGTAACCACGGCGGACTTTCCTTTGATGTCGAACAAGGAAAGCGGGTTTTGCAGCCAATCGGCCATGTTATTGCGCCTTCGGCGGATAGGGCATGACGACCAGCATCGTCACAACCTCATTGGTGTTGTTGATAATATGGCGCTCCACATTGGGGCCAATCGTGCAGCTATCCATCGCCCCCAGCGTCGCAACCTCGCCGCCGGCGGTGACGGTGAGCGTGCCTGCGAGCACGACATAGGTCTTCTCCAGCGGCGAGGCATCCGGCCCGGCACCGCCGCCCGGCAAAAAATGCGAGCAGCCGACCCAGAAATGCGCCGGCCCGCCCGGCTCAAACCCCTGCAGGCGCAGAGCCTGCATTTTGAAATGATTCGGCGCCTCGTAGGGCTTCGCATCGGCAAAACGTTTGATGAGCATTGCGCGCCTCCAAAACGGTCCGTTAGAAAGCAAGCGCTTCTTTTTTTGAAAAAAAAGAAGCAAAAAAACTTTTGATTCCTCCGGGGCGGTGCCTGTGACACGCCCGAAGCCCAGGGGAATAAAAATTTTTTGCGGAGCTTTTTTTTAAAAAAGCGACCGCTTGCCTTGCCTAAAACGCGTCCCCAGCCTCGATCCGGTAGGCCTGTTTACGGTCGATGATGGCGACCAGCCTTATGATGCAGCCATCCCCGCGGTCCCAGTTCCACGGGAAGAAGGCGAAGGTCACGCGTTTGCCGGTCACGGCGTCCAGGTCGCCGCCGACATTTTCGATGCCGAGGATGCCGTTGGAGAAGAGTTTGCGGTGCACGGGCTCCCATTCGGGAAAGTCCTGCTCCCAGCTGCGGCCCCCGGACCAGGCAAGGTATTCTTTGGCAAGGTGCGGTAGCAGCGGGCCGTTGCGGTGCGGGCCGATGGCGGTGGCGAGCGGGTGGTCGTTGGCTTGGGTATCGTGGCCGACGACTTTGACCTTTTTCTCGACGAACCAATCCGCCGCGGAGGGCACGAAGCCCGGGCAATAGGCGAAGTACTGGTCGTTATCCTCATATTGTTTGTGCCAGCCGGTATTGATGATTACCACATCCCCTGGGCGCACCGCTTTGCCCGCAGCGGCTTCGAGGTCGTCATAGGTGATCGACTCCCAGCGTTTTTTGGGAATGCTGACGACGATGCCGGAACCGAAAAAATGCGGCAGCGGCACTTCGTCGATGAACGGCGTGCCGCACACCACATGGGCCGGTGCGTCGATATGCGTGCCATTATGCATGGTGGTGGTGATGCGCTGGGAGAGCACGCCGGATTTGGCCATGTAGTGGATGCGCTCGATCTGCACGTCCTGGAAATACGGCCAGTTGGGGGATTGGAAGCCGAAGCGGTGGGAGAGGTTGTAGAATTCCAGCCCCATGCTGTTGTCGAGATTGGCCTCGAATTCGATGCCGCGAACGGTGACCGTCATGCGTTTCCCCTATTTTATGTGGTCTTTTACGCCAAGTTTGACTGTATTGCGGTACAATCGTATTGTATTGCGGTTGTTCTGGCAAGTTAAATATCGGCCGCTTTATATGTGGGCTTGGCCCGCAATGCGGTACAAAGTTGCCAATCGGCGACGCCGGAAGGTACACAAACCCCATGAATGACCAGAAAGAGCCGCCCGGCCGCGCCAGCCAGATTCAGGTGATCGCGCGCGCCGCCGCGGTGCTGCGCGCGCTGGAGGATGAGGAGCGGGGGCTGAGCCTGGGGCAGATCGCAAGCAGGGTCGGCCTGCCGCGCTCCACCGTGCAGCGCATCGTCGGCGCGCTGGAGGCTGAGCGCTTCGTCATCCCTGCTTCGGCCACCGGGGGCGTGCGGCTGGGGCCGGCTTTGCTGCGCCTCGCAGCCTCGGTGAATGCCAGCGCGCTGGACGTGGTGCGGCCGGTGATCACCGGGCTCTCCGCCGCATTGCGCGAGACGGTGGATATCTCCGTGCCGCGGCGCGACCATCTGGTGTTCATCGACCAGATCACCGGGCCGCAGCGGCTGCGCACCGTATCCGCCGTGGGGGAGGCGTTTCCGCTCTATTGCACCGCGAACGGCAAGGCGTTTTTGGCGACGCTTTCCGATGACGAAATCATCCGCCGCATCGGCCGGCGCTACGAGGCGCGGACCACCAGCACGCGCACCAGCTTCGCCGCATTGCAAGCCGATCTCGCAAAAACGCGCGCGCAAGGCTACGCGCTGGATGAGCAAGAGCACGCGCTCGGCATCAGCGCGGTCGGCATGCTGGTGTATGACATGCTGGGCAACCCGCTGATGATCTCCGTGCCGGTGCCAACCGCGCGCTTCGCGGAGAGCCGGGAGACGATTATCCAACAGTTATTGGACGCGAGGCAGTTGCTGCAGGCGCGGTTTGGGGAGGCGTAGGAGTCAGGCGACGGCGTTGTCTCGGCACAAAACGACGCCAAAAAACTTGCCTTGACGCCGAATCATCGCCGGTGACGCCGCTGTCATTACCGTCCCCGGCCTGTTATCAATGACCACATGAAAATCAAATGGCTCGACCAACCCGAAAAACATGACTACCACGCGGCGGAATCCTATCTCAGCCTGAGCATGACGCATAAAGCCGCCAAGCAGGCGGCCGACGCGCTGCGCGAGGCCGATATGACGGAATTTGCTGCTAAAGATATTTTTCGCGCCTCCGGGCTCTCTCTGCTCGGGATCAGTGACAGCCATGTCGAGTCAGATCGGGTAAAGATCATCCGCGGTGAAAAACTCTCGCCACTTTTGCTCTACCGGGACCAGGTCAATGCCCGGCTTGTCATCGCGGATGGCTATCACCGGGTTTGCGCGGTGTATAAATTCGACGAGGACGCCATGATCCCCTGCAAAATCGCTTAAGCCGTGGCGGCGAACGGGCAAGCGGCGCCGCCGGTGCCGGAGGGCACCGCCGCGCAGGGGCGCATGCTGCACGCCACCGCGGCGCCGGATTTTCTGCGCGCCAGGCTTGAATGGCGGCGGCTATTCTCGGAAGCCTGGGGCACATTCCTGCTGGTCGTGGTGGCGGCCGGGGCGGTTGTGGTAGGGGCGGTGAGCCACGGCGCCGTCACCCTCAGCATGGCGGTGGTGGCGCCGGGTGTCATGGTCATGGCGATCATCTATTTTATGGGGGCGGTCGGCGGCGCGCATCTCAACCCGGCGGTCACCCTCGCCTTTGCCGTGCGGCGCAATTTTCCCTGGCGCCGTGTGCCTGGCTATATCGCCGCGCAATGCGTGGGCGGCCTGCTGGCCGCCGGTTTTTTGCGCGCCATGTTCGGCAATATCGCGCATCTGGGCGCGTCCCTGCCTGGCCCCGGCGTCAGCCAAATGCAGGCCTTGATCATGGAAATTCTGCTGACCACCGGGCTGGTGAGCACCATTCTCGGCACCGCCTCGGGCGCGCGCAATATCGGCTCAAACGGCGCGCTCGCCATCGGCGGCTATATCGCGCTCGCCGGGCTCTGGGCGGCGCCGATCAGCGGCGCCTCGATGAACCCGGTGCGCTCGCTGGCGCCGGCCTTGGTCAACGGGGATATGCGATCATCCTGGATTTACGTGGCCGGCCCGCTGCTCGGCGCGATGATCGCGGTCGGCTTTGAATGGATTCTGAAGGGCAAGGCCACTGCCGCCGGCAGCAGCGCGGCGCAGGGCAGCGTTGACGGCGCCTGAAACGCGCTTACGGCGCCACCGCAAGTGAGACGCCGGCAGCGAGACGCCTGGCGATGCCGGCGGCCTGGCGGGAGATTTCCGGCACGCCGGTGACATCGGCAAAACTGCCGCGCGCCGGCGGGCCGAGCAGGAAGAGCGGCGTCTGATCCCCCCGCCCCAGCGCGCGGCTTTGCGAGTCGCAGCGCAGGCCCTGGCCGGTCTCATCCAGCGTCACCAGCCCGGCCGCCAGCAGCCTTGCCACCAACCCGCAGGCGGAGTCGCCGATGCGGCCGAACCCCGCGGTCAGCACCACGGCGTCGAAACTTTCCGCGGCCGCGGCGCCGGTGCGGCCTGCACGCAGCGTGACGTTGATTTTCGCCCCCGCCGGGCTGGCGGCAATGATGGTGGCAGGGCGGATGACGAGGCCGCCATCGGCCAGGCGGCCACACAAAATCTCACCCACCGGCGGCGGCAGGCGGTGCCGGTGCGTGTCCCAGAACGGCCGCGCATGGCGCAGCAGGCGGCGGCGCTCCGGCGCCGGCAGGGCCGCCCAAAGCGCCTCGGCGTCAACGCGCAGGGCATCGAACACACTTTGCCAGGGCAGCCCGGCGGCGCCGGCTTCACGCAGCGTGGCGCGCACACGGCGCAGCAAGGCGCGCGCGCTGCGCGGCGGGGGCCCGAGCTCGTGAAAAGGCGGCGCCTCGACCGCGGCATGCAGGCGGGGCCACTGGCCGCGGCGCGAGACCGCGCAAATCCGGCCGGCATGGCCGTTGCGGTGCAAGACCGCCACGCAATCGGCCATCGTCAGCCCGGTGCCGATGATCAGCACGCCGGCTGTTTTGGCAATCGCGCGCAGCGGCCCTGGCTGCAGCGGCGTGGTGATGAAGCCCGGATGACCAGCGAGCGGTGCCAGCGCGGGCGGCACTACGGGCGGGGCGTGGCCGGTCGCCAGCACCGCGGCGTCCGCGCGGAACGCCTGGCCGGTGCCGTCGCGCAGCGACCAGGCGCCGCCCTGCCATTCCATATCCTCGATTTTTTCCCGCACATGGATGATCCGGCGGCTGCGCAGCAGCGGCGCCACGGCATCGGCGACATAGCGCCCGAACACCGCGCGGCGGGGGAATATCCGGCCATCCGGCAGGGTTGCTTCGGCGTCGTCCGCGCAGGCGCCGGTCGCCGCGATCCAGTCCGTGAAATGCGCGGGATCGTCCGGGAACAGGCTCATCCGCGCGGCCCGCGCGTTCAGCCGGTGGGCTGGGTCGTGCGTGCTATAGGCCACGCCAAGCCCGAGCTGCGGGCGCGGCTCGAACACCAAAATACGGTCGGATGGTTGCGCATGCCGCGCCAGCTGGATCGCGATCGCCGCACCGCTAAAGCCGCCGCCAATGATGGCGAAGGTGCGGCCGGAGGCGCCGGGACAATGCGGCTCGGGCTTGGGCCCGCCATCCATCGGCTCAACCCGCCGCGCGCGCTTCGCCGGGGCGGTAGAGATTGCCGATGGTCTCGCCGAACGGGCCGCGATTGGCCTGCGTGCCGAACGATGCGACCTTGTGGCGCAGCGGGAGTTTGGGGAACACCAGCTCGGCGAAGCGGTAGGATTCCTCCAGATGCGGGTAGCCGGAGAGGATAAAATGGTCGATCCCGAGCGCCATATATTCCCGCATGCGCGCCGCCACCTGGTCCGGGTCACCCACGAGCGCTGTGCCGGCGCCGCCCCGCACCAGCCCGACCCCGGCCCAGAGATTGGGCGAGACCTCGAGCTTGTTGCGCGCGCCGCCATGCAGGGCCGCCATCCGGCGCTGGCCGACGGAATCCATGCTGGCGAACCGCGCTTGCGCCTTGGCGATGGTGGTATCGTCAACATAGCGGATCAGATCATCCGCCGCGGCCCAGGCCTCCTTCGCGGTTTCGCGCACAATCACATGCAGGCGGATGCCGAAATTGAGCTTGCGGCCGCGCGCGGCGGCCGCCGCGGCGGCGCGGCCGAGTTTTTCCGCCACCAAAGCCGGCGGCTCGCCCCAGGTGAGGTAGGTGTCGACCAGCTCTGCCGCAACATCGATCCCGGCATCGGACGAGCCGCCGAAGAACAGCGGCGGGTGCGGGCGCTGCACCGCGGGGAACAGCACCTGCCCATCCTCGATCCGCAGATGCTTGCCGGCAAAATTCACCGGCTCGCCGGTCATCAGCTCCTTCCAGACCGATAAAAACTCCCGGGTGATTTCGTAGCGCTCGTCATGGCCCAGAAAAATCCCGTCCCCGGTATTCTCGGAAGGATCGCCGCCGGTGACGATGTTGATCAGCAACCGGCCATTGGAAATCCGGTCAAACGTTGCGGCCATGCGCGCCGCGAGCGAGGGGTTGAGCAGCCCTGGGCGGAACGCCACCAGATAGCGCAACTGCTTGGTGAGCGGCACCAGCGAGGAGGCCACCACCCAGCTATCCTCACATGACCGCCCGGTCGGGATCAGCACGCCGTAATAGCCGAGCCGGTCCGCCGCTTGCGCGATTTCCGCGAGATATGCGTGGTCCACCGCGCGGCCGCCGATATGCGTGCCGAGATACCGCCCGTCGCCATGGGTCGGCAGGAACCATAAAACATTCGCGTCTTGCGCGGGGATAAGGCTCATCCGGGGTGCTCCTTAAGCGGTCCAGGCCGCGTTGGTCACGTCGATTGGCGCTGGGATCAGCCCGAGTTTGAAAAACGCATCGGCGATTTTCTGCTGGTCGGCAAAAATCGCCGGGGTCAGCTTGTTCACGCCGTATTTCTGGCGCGCGAACCAGGTGTTCAGCACCTTCGCCGGCAGGCCGATGCTGGGCGAAATATCGGCCGCGGTCTCGGCGATGTGCTGTCCCTCCCAGGCTTCCTGCGCGTTGATCACGCCGATCGCGGCGTTCAGCGCGTCCGGGTGCTGCTTGGAGAAATCCTCGGTGGAGGAATAAAAGGCGCGGTTGGGCATCAGCCCGGTGCCATCGGTCAGCACCTGGCCGCCGGCGGCTTGTGCGCCGGCATAGAACGGATCCCAGATCGACCAGGCATCGACATCGCCGCTGGCAAACGCGGCGCGCGCATCCGCCGGCTGCAGAAATGCCTTGGTGACGGAAGCGTAGGGCACACCGGCATGCGCCAGCGCCGAGACCAGCAGATAATGCGCGCTGGAACCTTTCGCGACCGCGACGGTTTTGCCGGCCAGTTCCTGCACCGAGGTGAGCGCGCTGCCGGCCGGCTTGAGGATGGCGAGCGCGCGCGGGCTCGGGTTGGTGGCGGCGACATAGACAATCGGCGTGCCGGCGGCCTGCGCGAAAATCACCGGCGGCTCGCCGGTGAAGGCAAAATTCACAGCACCGGCATTCAGCGCCTCCAGCATTGGCGGGCCGGAGGTGAACTCTGCCCAGGTCACGTCGTAGCCGAGCGGGTTCAACGCCGCCTCGAACACGCCGCGGGTGCGGGCCAGAACCAGCGTGACCGAGGCTTTTTGGTAACCGATTTTCAGCGTGCCCTTGGCGGCGGCGAAGGCCGGGCGGCCGGCCAGCAAAATGCCGGGGGTGGCGAGGCCGGCGGTGGCGAGAAGGGTGCGGCGGCGCATGGTCTGGTCTCCATGATGGTCGATGATGGGGGTGGTCGATAATGGGGGCCAAAACCCTTGAAAAAAATCTTGCACATATTGTCTATCGGTGCAATAGATTTTAGTGAGTGATTATGGCGGCGGAGGGAAAATTGGCGGATCAGATGACGCGCGGCCTGGTGTCCGGCATGGCTCGATCACCAACCAACGGCGCGCGCCGCGTGCCACGCGGCGCGCTGCGCGTCATGGTGCCGCTGGCGGTGATCGCGGCCTGGCAGGCGGCGTCCTCCGCCGGGTGGATGAGCGCGCAGACCATGCCCGCCCCATCGCTGATCGCCGCCAGCTTCTGGCAGCTCACGGTCACCGGCCAGCTCTGGCCCAATCTGCTCACCTCGCTCTGGCGAGTCACGGTCGGGCTCGGCTTCGGCGTCGCCATCGGCACGCTGCTGGGCGTCGCCGCGGGGCTCTCCAAGCTTGGCGAGGATTTGGTGGACCCCAGCCTGCAAATGGCGCGCACTTTGCCGCATCTGGCGCTGATTCCGCTGATGATCTTGTGGTTCGGCATCGGCGAGACGCCGAAACTGGTGATCATCGCGCTCGGCGCGACCTTCCCGATCTATCTCAATCTGTTCTCCGCGATCCGTGGCGCCGACCGGAAATTGCTGGAAGCCGCTTCGATCCTGCATCTCTCGCGGGCGGAAACCGTGTGGCACGTCATTCTGCCGGCCGCATTGCCCGGGTTTTTGGTGGGGCTGCGCCAGGCGCTCGGCATCGCCTGGATCAGCCTCGTGGTGGCCGAGCAGATCAACGCCTCCTCCGGCATCGGCTTTCTGGTGATGAACGCGCGGGATTTTTTACAGACCGACGTGATTTTCGACGGGTTGCTGGTGTACGCCATCCTCGGCCTCGCCACCGACCAGCTGGTGCGCAGCCTGGAGCGGCATCTGCTCGCCTGGCGGCCGGTCAGCATCGCTAAATAGAGGGATTCGCCATGAACATGCTGACCGAAACCGAGGCCTATACCCAGCCCGCCCAGGCCAGCGGCACCCATGCCGTGGAGGTGCGCGGACTGACCCGCGCCTTCGGCGGCAACGTGGTGCTGGACCAGCTAGATTTGACCATCCGACCCGGCGAATTCGTCGCACTGCTCGGGCGCTCGGGTTCCGGCAAATCAACCCTGCTGCGCACGCTGGCGGGGCTGGACGCCGCCCCCGAGGGCACGCTGATTGTGCCGGCGGCGCGCGCGGTGGTGTTCCAGGAGCCGCGGCTGCTGCCCTGGAAGCGCGTCTGGCGTAACGTCGCCCTTGGCCTGCGCGTGCCCAACGCGCGCGAGGCGGCGGAGGCGGCGCTGGCGGAGGTTGAACTCGCGCACCGCATGAATGCCTGGCCGCTTACCCTCTCGGGCGGTGAGGCGCAGCGCGCCGCTTTGGCCCGCGCTCTGGTCCGCGCGCCCGAATTGCTGCTGCTGGACGAACCCTTCGCGGCACTGGACGCGCTGACCAGGTTGCGCATGCAAGGCTTGGTGACCGCCCTGTGGCGCGCGCACCGCCCGGCCGTGCTGCTGGTCACCCACGACGTGGACGAGGCACTCCTCCTCGCGGACCGCGTGCTGGTGCTGGAAAACGGCCGCATCGCGCTGGATATCGACATCCCCCTGCCCCACCCGCGCCGCGCCCACGCCGCGGCGTTTGAGGGGCTGCATACCAGGCTGCTGCGGGCGCTGGGGGTGGGCGAGGAGGTTTAAGCAAGCGCTGCTTTTTTTGAAAAAAAAGCAGCAAAAAAACTTTTGATTCTTTGGCGGCGGTGCCTGTGACATCGCTTCGGCTCGGCGCCTCCAGCGTTTTGTGCTGGAGACGACGCCGTCGCAAAATCCCGGCTCTGAAGGACCAAAAGTTTTTTGGTTCTTTTTTTCAAAAAAGAACCGCTTACCTCAAACTTGCCTTCACCCGCCGCAAAACAATTCCTATTGACTTTGTAATCAATTTAGCCACACTCGACCAAATCTCGTCATAGGAATCACGCCAATGTCTGCTTTGCCCCGCCTCTCCCGCCGCCATGCGCTTGCTTTGTCCGGCGCCACTCTGCCCTTGTTTGCCATCGGCGGCCGGGCGCTCGCGGCCAGTGCGGCGCTGCTGAATGTATCTTATGATCCGACGCAGTCACTTTACACGGAATACGACCAGCTTTTTGCCAGCTATTGGGCGTCACATACCGGCGTCACGCCGCAGATCAGCTATTCGCATGGCGGCTCGGGCGCGCAGGCGCGCGCGGTGATTGAGGGGCTGCAGGCGGATGTGGTGACGCTGGCGCTGTCCTACGACATCGACGCGATTGCCAAGACCGGGTTGATCGCCAAAAACTGGCAGTCCCGCCTGCCGGATAACAGCACGCCTTACACCAGCACCATCGTGTTCCTGGTGCGCGCGGGCAACCCGAAAAACATCAAGGATTGGGGCGATCTGGTAAAGCCTGGCATCCAGGTTATCACGCCGAACCCGAAAACCTCCGGCGGGGCGCGCTGGAACGTGCTGGCGGCCTATGCCTGGGCGCTGAAGACCTATGGCAGCGCGGACAAGGCCAAAGCCTATCTGCATGGGCTGTTCGCCAACGTACCGGTGCTGGATACCGGCTCGCACGGCGCCACCCTCACCTTCACGCAGCGGCAGATCGGCGACGTGCTGATCGCCTGGGAGAATGAGGCATTTCTCTCGATCAAGGAGGCCGGCGCCGGCTCGTTCGAGATCATCACCCCCTCGCTCAGCATTCTGGCCGAGCCGCCGGTGGCGGTGGTGGACAAGAACGCCGCACGGCACGGCACCACCGAACTCGCCACCGCCTATCTCACACAGCTCTACACCCCGGCCGCGCAGGATTTGATCGGCAAGAATTTCTACCGGCCGCGTGACCCGGTGGCGAAGGCGAAATACGCCAGCCAATTCCAGCCAATCGAGCTCACCACCATCAAGCAATTCGGCGGCTGGCAGAAGGCGCAAAAAACCTTCTTCGCCAATGGCGGTGTGTTCGACCAGGTGTACGGAAGCGGGGCCTGATGTCCGCCACGCTCGCGGCACCGCGGGCGCGCCGGCGCTGGCGGTCCCCGAGCATTCTGCCGGGCTTCCGGCTAACCCTCGCCATCACGCTCATCTGGCTGGGCGTGGTGGTGGTTGGACCGCTGGCGGTGATGCTGTGGTTCACCGCCGGGCTCGGCTGGGGCGGGTTTTACGCGATTGTCTCGCAGCAACGCGTGCTGGGGGATTTATTCGTCAGCCTGTGGACGGCATTTACCGCCAGCGCGCTGAATGCCGGGTTCGGGCTGCTGGTGGCCTGGGTGCTGGCGCGCCACCGGTTTCCGGGCCGGCGCATCGCCGATGCGATGGTGGATTTGCCCTTCGCGCTGCCGACCGCGGTGGCCGGCATCGCGCTCTCCACGCTCTACGCGCCGCAAGGCTGGCTGGGGGCGCTACTGGCGCCTTTGGGCATCCATATCGCGTTTCGGCCGGCCGGGATTGTGGTGGCGATGATGTTCGTCTCCCTGCCCTTCATCGTGCGCACGGTGCAGCCAGTGATCGAGGATCTGGAGCGCGAGCAGGAGGAGGCGGCAGGGCTGATGGGGGCCACCGCGTGGCAGATTTTCTGGCGCGTGCAGTTTCCCGCGATCTTGCCCGCTTTGCTCACCGGGCTCACTTTGGCGCTGGCGCGCTGCCTTGGCGAATACGGCTCGATCATCTTCATTGCCGGCAACAAGCCGATGGTCTCGGAAATTTTGCCGCTGTTGATCGTCTCAGAGCTTGACCAGTTCGACTATCAAGGGGCGACCGCAATCGGCACGCTGATGCTGGCGGTCTCCTTCGCGCTGCTGTTCGCGATCAATCTGCTGCAAGCCTGGATCGGGCGGCGCCATGGCCGGTAGAATATTCCTCATCACGATGGCGCTCGGCTTCCTCGCTCTGTTCCTGGTGCTGCCGCTGATCGTGGTGTTTGCGCAAGCGCTCTCGCTCGGGCTCGGGAATTACGCGAGCGCGATTTTGGACCCCAATGTCGGCTCGGCCATCTGGCTCACATTGCTGATCGCGGCGGTCGCGGTGCCGGCCAATCTGGTGTTCGGGATCATCGCCTCCTGGTGCATCGCGCGGTTTGATTTTGCCGGGCGCAATTTGCTGGTCACGCTGATCGACCTGCCATTCTCGATCTCACCGGTGGTGGCGGGGCTGCTGGAGGTGCTGCTGTTTGGGCTGAACGGGCTGTTCGGCGGCTGGCTGAGCGCCAACAACATCCAAATCATCTTCGCGCTGCCGGGCATGATCCTCGCCACCATGTTCGTCACCTTCCCCTTCGTGGCGCGCGAGGTCATCCCGCTCGCGCAAGAACAAGGCAATGACGAGGAGGAAGCCGCCGCCACACTCGGCGCCACCGGCCTGCAGATTTTCTGGCGCGTCAGCCTGCCGAAAATCCGCTGGGGGCTGCTCTACGGCGTGCTGCTCTGCAACGCCCGCGCGATGGGCGAGTTCGGCGCCGTCTCGGTGGTGTCAGGCAAGATTTTCGGGCAAACCGATACCATGTCCTTGGCGGTTGAATCACTCTATGACAGCTACGAAATCCACGCGGCCTTCGCGGTCGCGTCCCTGCTCGCGTTGCTGGCGATCGTCACACTGGTGCTGAAAGCGGCACTGGAATGGCGCCACCGTGATGAGTTGCGGGGAATGAAGCGATGAAGGCGCAAGCAAGCGGGCCGAAAACTTTTGTTCCCCTGGAGCCGTGATGTCGCAACGCCCGGGACCCCGAGGAGTCAAAAGTTTTTTTGGTTCTTTTTTTTCAAAAAAAGAACATTCTTGCTCAATCGACGCCCCCTTTAGCAGAGACCGCACCCGATGAACGGCACCACGATTGAAATCCGGCATCTGCATCGCGCCTTTGGGCCGCACCAGGTGTTGCGCGATGTCAGCCTGGGAGTGCGGCCGGGGGAGTTGCTGGCGCTGCTGGGGCCTTCCGGCTCGGGCAAGACCACGCTGCTGCGGTTGATCGCGGGGCTGGATACGCCCGATAGCGGCGAGATCGCGTTCGACCGTGATGACGCGCTCGGCCGGGCGCCGAAAGAACGTGGCGTGGGATTCGTGTTTCAGCATTACGCTTTGTTCCGGCACATGACGGTGTTTGAGAACATCGCCTTCGCGCTGCGGGTGCGGCGCACGCCCAAACCCTTGGTGCATGAGCGCGTGACCGAGCTGCTGCGGCTGATCCAGTTGGAGACTCTGGCGGCGCGCTACCCAGCTCAGCTTTCCGGCGGGCAACGCCAGCGTGTGGCGTTGGCCCGCGCACTCGCCATCCAGCCGCGGGTGCTGCTGCTGGACGAGCCGTTCGGGGCGCTGGACGCGGTGGTGCGGCGGGATTTGCGGCGCTGGCTGCGGCAATTGCATGAGGAAATGGCGATCACCACGATCTTCGTCACGCATGACCAGGAGGAGGCGTTCGAGCTTGCCGACCGCGTGGTGGTGATGAATGCGGGACGGATTTGCCAGGAAGGCACGCCGATCGAAATCTACCGCGCGCCGGCGGATATTTTTGTCCATGAATTTTTAGGCGAGAGCAACCGGCTGCCCGGCCGCGTGCAGGCCGGCAAGGTCACCGCCGATGCCGGCTTTGCGCTCGGCAATACCGCCGCCGCCGATGGCAGCTATCAGCTCGTGGTCCGCCCCAACCATGTCGATGTGCAATTGAACCCGGAAGGCGCGTGGACGATCACCCGCATTGCCGCCTCCGGCGCCCGCGCGCGGCTGACACTGAACGGCTACGCAACCAGCATTGAAGCCGAACTCCCCTCCGACCGCGTGATCGAACGCGGGCTCACACCCGCCAGCAAGGCGGACGCCATGTTCGGCAACGGCGTGCTGTTCGGTGCCGATGGTACACCGAAAGGCCAGTTCAGCCCGCCCATCCGCGAGCCCGGCGGTAAACTCAGGCTGGTCGATCAGGGGTAGGGCAAGGACCCAGAGCCGGATGACATTCTGTGGGATCGCAAAGCGATTTCACAGAATGTCACCCGGCTCTAAAGAGCGCGCTGCATGGTGACAACATCCAACCAGCGATTGAACTTGAACCCAACGTCATAAATCCTGCCAACCTCCCTAAACCCCTGGCTTGCATGCACGCCGATGGAGCCCAAATTTTCCGAATCACCAATCAATGCAAGCATTTGCTTGTACCCCGCCGACGCAGCAGAGGCCACAACTGCCGCCAATAGGGCGCGGCCAACGCCCCTGCCCTGGGCCTCGTCTCGAACGTAAATACTATCCTCAACGGTGTACCGGTACGCTGGCCTGGCGCGAAACGGCCCGTAATACGCAAACCCCAGGCAACCGGAATCGTCTTGCGCGACCAACCAGCTATATCCCGCAGCCAAAATGGTCTCATAGCGCATGGTCAGCATCTCGAGCGAGGGCGGCACCTCTTCGAATGTTCCGGTGCCGTACAGCACATGATGGGCATAGATCACCTGACATGCCACCAGATCGTCAGGTGTCGCCGGGATAATCCGCATCGATGACTCTCCTCTTCCCGGCACCAATTGTGCACGAAACCGCCAATGCGCCAAGCTGGCCTGAACAATCTTGGATTGTTTCCCTGTTTTTGATCGTCTTATTATTCGTCACTTGTCCCGAAATTATATACATCTCGAATTGACGTTGTATTGCCGCCTCGTTTTCAGGCATAAGTAGGCCGGTCGGGTCGCCGAATGCGCGCCAATTTGCAGTTTGCAGAAGGTTGATAACGGATGAATGATACGCCGCTAAGTCCCGGTTCGAGCAACGCTCCCGGCGAGGGCGGCACCAATCCCGACACGGCCGCTTTTGAGGATGCCTCGATCGGCGCTGGCCCCATGGTCCAATCACGGCTTGCCGCTGTCATGAATGTGGCGCGCTATCACGGAGTCGAGATGGACCTCGAAAGCCTGCGCATTCAACCGGACCAGCCGGCGCCCACCCCGCCGGTTTTGATTGACTGGCTGAAAGAGGCCGGCCTGTGGGCGCGCGGTCTGCCCATGACCTTCCGGCAATTGATGGCCATAGATAACCCGGCGCCAATTATTTTGTTGCTAGACGACGGCGGCGCTGCGTTGGTTGTCGGCCGAAATCGGGATGCGCAGGCGCTGATGCTGCGCGATCCCCGCGGCCGCCCGAGCGACCCTGCCGTCGCCGTGGACGAGTTGCGGCTGAAACAGGTGTGGAGCGGTGGTGCTCTTCTTGTCCGGGCCAATCGAACCGGGGTCGAGGAGGAGCCTGCGTTCAATCTTGGCATGCTGGCGCGGCTCGTCTGGCTCGACAAAGCCACCTTACGCGACATCGCGATCGCCTCGTGCACCATCACAATGCTCAGCGTGCTGCCGATTCTGATGGTCATGCAGACCATCAGCCAGGTGCTTCAATTCAGCGATCTCAATACGCTTATCCTGGTCGCCGTGCTTTTGGTGATCTGTGTGTTTTTTGAAATGATCCTAACCTGGGGCCGTAAATTGCTGCAGGTTATCATGGCCGCAAAGCTGGATGCCCGGCTCAATTTGACGATTTTTGATCGCTTGCTTTCGTTACCGATTGAATTCTTTGAGCGTGAACAGGCCGGCCAAATTGCCTATAAGGTCGGCCAGGTCTATCAAGTCCGGGATTTTTTAACCGGCAAGCTGATGGATACATTCATCGATGTCTTCACGGTTTGTCTGATTTTGCCAATCTTATTCTATATCAATGCAACACTTGCCTGGACCATCCTAATCGCCGCCTCGCTGATCGCGCTGACGATTGCCGCGTTCCTGCGCCCGCTTGCCATCATGAGCGGTCGAATTATCGCGGCTGAATCAGCAAAAGGCTCCGTGCTGGTCGAAAGCATCTACGGCATCCGAACCGTTAAGGCGCTCGCTCTGGAGCCAACGCGTGGGGCCGACTGGGATCGCCGGGTTGCGGAAACGGCTGATTTGCATGTGCAAGCCAGCAAGCTTGCAAATTGGCCGGCCACAATCGCGCTCCCGCTTCAGCGTTACTGCCAATATGGTGCCATTATGCTGGGCGGATACATCGCCGTAACCGCGAACAACCCCGTGGATGTGGGAAGCCTGACGGGCTTTATGCTGCTCGGCGGCCGCGTTGCCGGCCCGCTCGTCAGCCTCGCCGGTGTCATGGAAGATGTTCAAAAGGCCCAGGCCGCCATTGGCCAGGTGGGTGGCGTCCTCAACCGGCCGAGCGAGAAGCGTGCCCTTACCCACGGCCTGAGGCCGCGCTTCGAAGGCGCGATCGAGTTCGACGACGTCACGTTCCGTTACGAAGGCGCAAAGACCCCCGCCTTGGATAAAATGACATTCAGCGTGCCGGCAGGTACAATGCTCGGTCTGGTCGGGCGCTCCGGATCGGGCAAGTCAACTGTGACAAGGCTTCTTCAAGGTATCAACCGCGATTATTCGGGTGCGATCAAGATTGACGGCAACGATATGCGCGAAATCAACCTGCGTCATTTGCGCAAGAATTTCGGTATGGTGTTGCAAGACAATTTTCTGTTTCGCGGTTCCGTTCGGGACAATATCATCGCCGGTCGGCCTGGGCTGTCATTTGAGGACGCCGTACAGGCCGCCCGCCTTGCAGGCGCCGAGGAGTTTATCGAACGTCTGCCAAACGGTTATGATACATTCATTCAAGAAGGCTCGCCCAACCTGTCCGGCGGTCAAAAGCAGCGGCTGGCAATCGCACGAGCCGTGGTCTGCGACCCTCGCGTTCTGATCCTGGATGAGGCGACCAGCGCCTTGGATCCCGAGAGCGAAGCTTTGGTGAACGCTAATTTGTTGCGGATCGCCAAAGGCCGAACCATGGTCATCGTGTCGCACCGGCTGTCCTCCTTGATCGATTGCGACCTGATCATGGTGCTGGATCGCGGCCGGACCATGGATATCGGCTCGCATCACGAATTGGTCGAACGTTGCCCGATCTACCGTCATCTTTGGCTCCAGCAGAATCGTCATCTCGACAACCAAGGAAAAGTGAATGTCGCGCCTAAACCAATTTCTACCTAAGGCGGTCAGTTCACGGGTCAAGCCTCGCGAGACCGAAACCACACCTTTGGCGATTCTGGAGTTTCAATCTCCAACAGCCGCCATTATCGCAACGCCATTGCCACGCATGGCCAGCTATACAAATTGGTTTGTGAGCGCCCTGGTGGTCAGCCTGCTTGTGGCTGGCTCCGTTATGCCGACGGACAAGCTGGTCGAGGCGAACGGTACTCTTGTATCAGCGGTCCCTGACATCACGGTACAGGCGTTCAACACGGAATCAATTGTTGAAAAAATCAATGTCAATCCAGGACAACTCGTGACCAAAGGCCAAGTCCTGGCGACACTTAACCCCACCTATGCCACCGCCGACCTGACGTCGCTGACGCAACAGCAGCAGCAATATTCAGCACAGGTTGCCGAATTGAGAGCTCAGGAAAACGGCTTACCCTATTTTGGTGACCCCACCAATCCAGCGTCCGCGCTGCAGTTACAAACCTATAACCAGCAGCTTGGCCAATACCGCTACACGATGGATGGATATAACGCCAAAATAAACCAGGACCAAACCGTACTGGCAGGCTATCAGGCGCAGATCGATTACTACCAACAACGTTTGGGCATCGCAAAAAACGTTGAATCGATGCGAAAGGATCTCCAGCAACTGCAGGTTGGAAGTAAGCTCGATACGCTATCGGCAACCGATGATCGGGTGAATATTCAATCCGAGCTCGCCAGTGCAACCTCCTCCGCCGACGCGCAAAAGCGCCAGCTTGCGTATGACGAGGCGCAGCGCGACGGTTTCAACCAGCAATGGAAGGCCTCGATATCCCAACAGCTCGGCCAGGCCATTGTGAACCTCACTCAAACGCAGCAGCAACTTACCAAAGCCCAGCTCAACGACCAGCTTATCGTGCTCACGGCGCCGGACGACGCGATCGTGCAATCCGTGGCGCAGGTCGCCGTCGGCTCGATCCTGCAATCTGGCCAACCATTGATGGATCTGGCGCCGGTTGACGCACCGCTAACCGTGCAAGCCGATATCAGCGGCAATGAATCCGGATATGTTCATGTCGGCGACCCCGTCGTGATAAAATTTGACACGCTTCCATTTACCCAATTCGGGTCAGCAAAGGGTACGGTCGTCTCCATCAGTCCAGAAAGCGTCAATCCGCTCAATCAGCAGGCGATGGCCGCATATGGGCCACCTACGCCGGGTGCGCCGCAGACATTGTATTATGTCGCCGATATCTCGCTGGACGTTCTCAACCTGCATAACACGCCGCCGGGATTTCGGCTGGTTCCAGGCATGCCGTTGGAGGCGGACACCCAAGTCGGCACCCGGACAATTATGGAATTCCTGCTCGAACGCATGTTGCCGGTCGCGTATGACAGCATGCACGAACCATAGCCGGATATGAGTACGAAATTCACGATCGCTGACCGCCTCGCGGCAAGGACGCCGAAAGCCGCCCTGACCAAAGCCCACGAACTCGAACTCTCCAAGCAATATGTGCGCTCCTTCAAGCTTTTTGTGGTCGCCGCGGAGGCTGGATTGACCGAGGCCCAGCGTGAGGTCGGCCTGCATTATTTGACCGGCCGGGGCGTGATACGAAATAAGGTGGAGGCTGCCCGCTGGCTTAATCTCGCCGCTGAAAAAGGCGATGTTGCCGCGCAACGCAGCCTCGCCAGCCTCTATATGTTTGGCCTCAGCGAAGACGCGCTGCGCGAGGCAAATGTCTCACTCTTCGATTCGAATCAGGGCCCGAGGCACGATCACAAAGCCGCGTTGCGGTGGGGTAAGCTGGCCGCCGCATCTGGAGACGCTGAAGCCCAGGGCTTGCTTGGTTTTTTGCTCGCCACCGGGCCGGAGGGGATCAGAAATCTCGATGAGGCCAAGTTCTGGTACGCCAAAGCGGCAGAAGCCGGCTCCCCTCAAGGCCATCTGGGAATCGGGGTTCTGACGCTCGATACCGCCGATACCGATGAAGCGACATTCGCCGCGGTTAATCATATCCGCGAAGCCGCATCAGCGGGCTTGGGCCATGCCCACTACTATATGGCGGTTATCTACGAGCGCGCGATCGGCGTACATGCCGATTTAGCGCTTGCCGCTCAGCATTATGGGCTGGCGGCAAAAGCTGGTGTTCGCAATGCCCAAGCGAAATACGGGCACATGCTGCTAAACGGCATTGGCATCACGGCGAACGCGGTTGAAGCTGAGTCCTGGCTGCGCCGTGCCGGCCTCGCTGGCGACAAGGAAGCCGCAACCCTGGTCGCCAATATCTATGCCCGCGGCGATGGCAAGCTGCCGCCAAATTACGCCGAAGCAGCGGCTTGGTATCGGATCGCGGCGGAAGCGGGCAATCCGCAGGCCGCGCGTGCGCTCGGTGTTCTCTATCTCTCTGGCGCCGGCGTCGCTCGCGATCCCGATGAAGCTGCGATGTGGCTGCGCAGGTCCGCGGAGGCTGGCAGCCAGCGCGCCAAGGCTGATCTTGGCTCGATTTTGCTGAAGGGCCAACTCGATCCAATCCGAACGGAACCGCCGCCGGTCCATCAATGGTTTGAGGAGGCGGCCGAGCGCGGAGATCCAATCGGCGCCTGTAACTATGCCATCTGTCTTGCGCACGGGATCGGTACACAAGTCGATGAGCAGCGTGCCGCCGCGTGGTTTCGCCGTGCCGCCGATACAATCGCAAACGCGCAATATTGGTATGGCTGTATGCTGGCGGAGGGCCGCGGCGTGACGCAAGACTTCACCGGTGCGCGGGAGTGGCTGCAAAAGGCCGCCGCGGCCCAATTGCCGGAGGCGATGGTCGCTTTGGGCGAACTTCACCTCAAGGGACTCGGTGGTCCCATCGACCACGACGCCGCCCGGCTCTGTTTTGAGAGGGCCGCGAAACTCGGCCATCAAGGCGCGATGTTCGCTTTGGGTGCGATGTATGGTGGCGGTCACCGCATCGCGACGGACCGGCAAAGATCCCTTGAATTTTACCGTCAAGCCGCAGAGTTAGGGCACCCGATGGCGTCGCTCATGCTGGGAAAATATCTACGGTATGGCATCGCCACAATGCCAGACCTTGATGCTGCAAAGAAATGGCTGAAAATCGCCCTGGCACGGGGTATCTCCGAGGCCGAGGGCGAACTTCTGGCGATCGAGCCTGCCACCGCCGAAGATTAACGGCAAAAGATGTCCAGGACGGCGCGATAAGTTATGCAGCACCCAAGTCGAACCGTTATGGACGAAACATCAATGGCTTCGGCAACGGCGGCTTGGGCGCTCGGGCTATCAGGCCGGCATGATCGCATGGCGTGGCTGTCCAGGGCCGCCCGCCTTGCTCCTGGAGACCCGCGCATCGCCTTCGACCTTGCACGCGCGCGTCTCAACGAAGGAATAGACGCGCAAGAATTGGCCGAAGCCTGTTTCATGCATTTAGCAAAGACATACGACGCCCCGGGCGCCTGGATCGGCCTGATGATGGCACGCAGCAAACTTGGCGATACCGCCGGGGCTGCCGAGGCGCTAACAGCGTTCTTGTCCCGGCATTGCATCCCAAACGAGCCTGGTTTCACGGTCATGGCCAAAGCCATCGCCGAGCAGGCGGGATACGAAGATTTCAGTGGCTTTTCGGCGTCGATGCGCCGCCGCCCGCAATCGGGCGCGCGGCGCCTGCTTGTGCCGGGTTTTGACATCGCCGCGCTGACAAGGATCGAGGGCGTCGTCTATGCGTCGGAAACCGGGATTAACGGATGGGCAAGCCGGCCAGCGGCCGATGGCGCGGCACCGCGCCTGCTGTTTCGCGATTCAGAGAACCGAACGCGCACCGTGCGTTTCCGCGGTATGTTAGAAACGGCGGACTCCGCGCCCTTTCTACGCCGTCATATCTTTGCGATCTCAGCCCGGATATTGCGTGATCTCACACCACCTTTTTCCCTTTGCAGTGCTGATCATATCCATATATCCGGCAGCCCGATCGATCCCGCGGCCTTTATGCAGGCGCCGATCCCAGCCGGCAAAAAGGGTTCAGCAATCATAAATAAGCCTCAGCCGCGGCGGCTTGCCATCATCGTTCCGGTTTATCGCGGGTTGGCGGAAACCAAGGCCTGTATCGCGGCATTATTGGCGGTGCGCCCCAAATATTCAAAATTGATTGTGGTTGATGACGCATCACCCGACCGCGCATTGACCACCTGGCTGGATAAATTATCAGCGTCACGCAAGATCATTCTCCGCCGCCATGCCGAAAACCGGGGCTTTCCCGCGGCGGCCAATACGGGCTTCGCCGCTTCAGCCGGTCGCGATGTGCTGCTTGTCAACAGCGATACGATGATTCCCGCCGGCGCTATCGAAGCCTTGCAGAGGGTGGCCTATGCCAATCCAAAAACCGGTTCCGTAACCGCGCTATCCAATGAAGCGAGCATCCTCAGCTACCCAAATCGCTTCGGCGGCAACCCGGTACCTGATGCCGCGCAAACTGATGCGCTGCAGCGCATGGCCGGCCGCGTTAATTTCGACCGCAGCCATGAAATCCCCACGGCCGTCGGGTTCTGCATGTATATCCGGCATGACTGCCTCAAAGCCGTCGGCGGATTCAGACCGGAGATATTCGCGCAGGGCTATGGCGAAGAAAATGACTGGAGTATGCGCGCGCGCCATCGCGGTTATGTCCATAGAGTCGCTTGTGACGCCTTTGTGAGCCATATCGGCGGCGTTTCCTTCCGGGCCGCCAGCCGGGCGCTGGTCACGCGAAATCTGGATATTTTGGAACGGCTATATCCTGGCTATCACGGCTTGGTCGCAGCTCATATCGCAGCCGATCCACTCCGGGCCGCGCGGCGGCGCATTGATGCCGCGCGCATCATGGCAAATACGACGCAGCCTGGGGTCCTGCTGATTTCACATAGCCATGGCGGCGGCGTCGCCCGCCAAGTCGCCACCGATATGGAGGCGTTACGGCGGCAAAAGCTTCGCCCGCTATTGCTTAGCACAAAATTTCCAGAGGATCCGGAAGCGACGCCCTTCCCGTGGCCTAGTCAGCTTAGCGAAGGCGACGCCAGCGCATACCCCAACCTTGCTTATGCTCTCCCCAACGAGTGGGCCAGCCTGATCAGGCTGTTGCGATCTCTCAAGATCACCAAAATAATCTTACATCACGCCCTCGGTCACCATCCCAAGGTCCGCGAATTGGCGACGGCGCTCAATCTCCCGCAGGATGTCGTGATTCACGACTATGCCTGCTTCTGTCCCCGCGTCAATTTGCTGAATCGGCCGGGCGACGATGCGGCATTGCGCTATTGCGGTGAGCCCGCCCCTAGCGGTTGTCACCAATGCTGCGCGCGGGACCGTGACGAGGTCTATGAACCGTTGCCGATCGCCGATCTGCTGGCACGCTCAACACGGGAATTGCAGACAGCGGCGAGGGTTATTGCGCCATCCGGCGACGCGGCGCGCCGGATCGCAAAGCATTTTCCCGCGGTCGAACCGGCGGTGGTCCCCTGGGAGGATGACAGCCGCCAGGTATCGCTGGCAAGTCCGGCCCGCAACGGGCCAAGAACCATCGCCGTGATCGGCGGTATCGGTCCCTCCAAAGGCTTCCATGTGCTGCTGGGCTGCGCGAAAGATGCTGTCGCGCGCAGCCTGGGCCTTCAATTCGTGGTCGCAGGCACAACCGCCAATGACGAAGAGCTGTTGGCGACCGGCAAGATCTTCGTCACCGGCCCCTATGCCGAGGGTGAGGCGCGAGCGCTCATCAATAGTTGCCGGGCCGATCTTGCCTTCCTTCCCTCCATATGGCCAGAAACATGGTGCTTTGCGCTGAGCGAAGCGTGGCTTGCCGGCCTCTACGCCGTCACGTTTGATTTGGGCGCTCAGGCCGAGCGTATCAAAGCCACCGGCAGGGGCATAACCCTCCCGCTTGGTCTTCCTGTTCACCGCATCAATGACATTCTATTGTCTTGGCAACCGCCCCGATCCAAATGGTTATAAATTAATGTTCCTATGATTTAGTCTGTACGCCGTCGGCTGTGAAATGTATCTAACGCCTGTCAAAGGCGCTTGCCTCAAAAGGATTTGAAATGGCTCAAGTAAAAAAACTCCAAGAGGCCCCGGAGGGCGGAACCCAGCCGGAGGTTGCGCCTGCCAAGGGTGCCAATGCGGGCGCCGTTCAGGAGCTGAAGGTTACCGGACATTTGATGACCCTTCCGGCGGGTCTCTTTTCATTCGTGAACGAAGCCCAGCCATCCGCCGCGCGGCAGAATGGCATGCCCGGTGTGCGCATTTCCCCCCCGCCGGCCGGCGGTCAGAACGTCGAAATTGCCGGGTTCCGGCCCGATGGCTGGCTCAACGCCGATGGCGATGCGGCACTGGTACGCGTCCGGAAAGGCCCGGCACAGGTTCTCATCACCATTTACCAATTGCCTCATCAACAAGATGCCGCGCCGCGGCTGCAGGTGCGGCAATTGCTCACGGCTAACGACATGCCGGTAACAGCCGGCAGCGCCAGCCCTGAGCCGCAGGGCGCCGCCAAAATCAAGATGGACATGCTCGCGCATATTCAATCCCGCGGTGACATCGGCGCCAAGTTCGGCGATTGGCTGGGGGAGCGGGGCAGCAAGAATTGGATCGAAGGCTTCGCGCTGCACGCACCGGATGGAATGAATCCGTCGGAGCTCTCATACCAAGCGGTACTCGGCCGCGGCTGGCTATCGCCGTGGTCGGAGGCCGGCCAATATTGCGGCTCGCGCGGCATGGCATTGCCCTTGCTCGGCCTGCGCGTGCGCCTGACGGGCGATGCGGCCGAACAATTTGAGGTCAGTTGCGCCGCCACCTTTGTGGGCGGCGCAACCTCTGGCCCGGTTGGTAACGATGAAACCTGTGAAGGCGATACCCTCGCCCCGCTGGAAGCCTTCCAAATCACGCTGACACCAAGGCTGCGCAAATCTGGCAGGACGAAGCGTTGATAATGCTGTGAATTTTTTATTCGTCCATCAAAATTTTCCTGGCCAGTATCTCCACATCGTCCGCAGCCTGATCGCCGATAATCGGGTTCAGGACGGTACACACCAGATCGTCTTCATGACGGAGCCGAATCGTAATCACCTCGCGGGCGTTAGAAAGGTGACCTACGCCAAACCCCCTGAGCCATCCAATGCGGTGCATGTGGACGCCAGGGAGTTCGACGCGGCGACAAGACGCAGCCAGGCCGCCTTCAAGGGTGCCCTCCAGATCAAAGCGCTCGGGTTCCAGCCTGATATCATCATCGGCCATCACGGCTGGGGCGAAATGCTTGGACTCACCGACATATTTCCCGACACGCCAATCCTCGGCTATTTTGAGTTCTATTATAAAATTCATGGGACTGACGTGAACTTTGACCCAGAGTTCCCGATGCCGCCTGAACGATTTGCATCCGTCCGGGGGAAAAATGCCGTCAATCTATTAGCACTATCGCTCCAGCAATTCGGCCAGGTTCCAACCCATTGGCAACACAGCACCTACCCTGAATGGGCGAGAGGGCAGATCAGACTTATCGAAGAGGGTGTGGATCTTGATATGTGCAAGCCAGCACCCGAGCTGCGCCGCAAAACGCTCAAAGTCGGCGCCCTATCGGTGTCACCCAAACAAAAACTCATAACATATGTCGCTCGTAACTTGGAGCCCTATCGTGGTTTTCATACCCTGATGCGGGCTTTGCCTCGAATTCTCGCTGAACGGAAAGATGTCATCGTATCGATCGTGGGAGGTGATGAGGTCAGCTACGGTGCCCCGCCGCTACGGGGCACATGGCGGGAGGTCATGCTGAAAGAGGTTGGGCACAAGCTTGATCTCAGCCGCGTATTTTTTCTTGGCAAGGTCTCCTATGCGGACCATTTGGCGCTGCTGAAACGCTCCGATGCGCATGTCTATCTATCCTATCCCTTCGTCGCCTCCTGGTCGCTCCGCGAGGCGTTGGCGGTTGGATGCGTGGTCATCGGCGGCGACACGCCGACCATCACTGAATTCGTCAAACATGACCAAAATGGCATCATCGTTCCCAATTTGGACGATGATGCGGTGGCGCAAACGCTGTTGAGCATCTTGGATGATTCCAAGCGGGCGGCCCGGCTAAGGTCTGGCGCACGCCAATTCGCCGAGGCGCATCTCGATATCAATGACTATCTTGCCAAATATCGCGGATATATCGAGGAGGTCGCCGGTAAGCCGCTCATCCAACCGGCGGCAGAGCCTGACACGCCGCCGGCTATCGGCAAGCTCAAGCCGCAAATACGGGACATTCGTGACGCGCAAAACCAGACCCATGCCGCTCGTGCAAAAAGCAAAAAACCGGCAAGCCGCAAAAAAAATCCCGCGGCTTAGAGCCTGATCGTTTGAGGTTGCCGCGCAACGCGCGGCGACCGAAAACGTGAATCAGCCTCTTATCATAGAGTTAGAGCGCGTTCAGAGCGGCGCGTATGCGTCGATCTGAACCTATCGCG
>Ga0116231_10002827_pt1 | contig 36176 bp, 30 predicted proteins | sample S1TSphgellanicum_2_FD_89695 | JGI IMG/M metagenome (GOLD analysis project Ga0116231, IMG submission 89695) | Host-associated microbial communities from peat moss isolated from Minnesota, USA - S1T2_Fd - Sphagnum magellanicum MG | ecosystem: Host-associated > Plants > Peat moss > Unclassified...
AAAAAACCTGACTCATATGCACATACATAAATGACACTGTACACATACACACACAATCCTCTATACACACATAAATACAAACAATGAGAATACTCATACGTACATACAGATATGTGTACATAAATACAAAGGAAATACATGTAATACTTACATAAGGAAATACTTAATACAAAGGAAATACATGTACATACTTACATAAGGAAATACTTACATACATACATACATGATGACATACGTATAGGAATGCATACAACGGGAATACACATACGTATTTATGTACGTAGATACGGAAGGTGGAACGCAAAAGAAGGAGAAGCGAGGGAAGAAAGAAAGAAACGAAGCGCAGAAGACGAGAGAGAGACAGAGAGACAGAAAAGAGGAGAGAGTATGGGGGGAGGTCACAGGGGAGATGGTGTCTCCGATTTGCCTAAAGTTGCCAGGAGATCCACACGAGCATCGGCAGCACGACCTCAGAGGGATGCTACTGCTGCTGCTGCTGCGGCGGCGGCGGCGGAGGAGGAGGTTGTGGAGGAAGCAGAAGGAGAAACAGAAGCAAGAGGAGGAGGAGGAGAAGGAGGAGGAGGAGGAGTGGGAGCAGGAGGACTGGATATGGTTGCGAGATGGCCTGAAGGTGGAGTTGTAACTGTAGACTGGGTGATGGGTCTGGGTAATGTGCTGGACTACGCCTCCAGGAATCTGCAACCTTCTCAGCTTCCCGATGTCATTCCTGTCTCCGTTGCTGATTCTCTCATTCTTGCGGCTTCCAAGGTTTGTATTTTGGCCTATTGGGTGGGTGGGGGGTTGGGGGGGGGGCTTTTTTTTTAGGGGTTTCTCTCTCTCTCTCTCCCTCTCCTTTTGAGTGCCGTCCATTTGCTTGGAGAAGGAAGGTTCTTGAGCTCGACTATTTCAGGGATTATTTTTGTTGTTGTTGTTGTTGTTTACCATTGCATCCATTTGTTGTTGTGGCGCTGCTGCTGCTGCTGCTGCTACTGCTGCTTCTGTTTTATCTTTTGGGTTGCACTGGTTTGTTGCTGAAATTTTGCTGCAACATGGAGTTGTTGGAATTGTGAATGCTGCTGCTTTTGACTGACTCAACATTTGGGTTTTTTTTAATATGAAACACCCACAATACAGCTTATGCATCGAGAGCCAAATTGCGTGGAGGTGACGGTGGAGGCATCAAGTCGAGTAGTGCTAGTAGGGGATGTACATGGTCAGTTACACGATGTGTTGAATCTGGTGCAACTTGCGGGTCCCCCATCTTCCAACTGCATTTTTGTTTTCAATGGAGATTATGTGGATCGCGGTGCCTGGGGTTTTGAAACCTACATTTATCTCCTTGCTTGGAAGGTTTGTGGCATTTCCTCTTCATATCCTTACCCCCCATTTTTTCCACCAATTTGTGTATCCATCTGCTTTGCTGCTGCTTCCTCTCAAAGTTTCAATCTTTGATGATTTCCGTTGTCACTGGGAGGGTCTTGTTCAATGTAAAAAATTGTTGTTTTGCTTTGTACTTTTTTTTGCATTGTTGTCAAGAGGAACTGCTCTTATTGTTGGAAGAGTTCTTTTAGGTGCTATTGCCACATCGAGTTTTTCTATTGAGGGGGAATCATGAGACCAAGTTCTGCACAAGCACATATGGGTTTGAGCAGGAGGTGATAGCCAAGTACAAAGAATATGGCAAACACATGTACCGTAAGCTGTTGGGTTGTTTTGAAGGCCATCCACTCGCTGCTCGTGTGGCAAACTGTGTGTTCATGGCCCATGGAGGTTTATTCCGACAGATTGAAGTTGAAAGTTCGCAAAAGAAGGGCAAATTTGGAAAGGGCTACAGGTCAAGTTTCTTTATGTTTCTTCCACAAGGGGGACCGACAGGGGAAGGATACACTTGTAAATCATTTGCAACTCTTATTAGCCATAAGAGCTGTAAGAAAGCTTTGATTTTTTGTTTGTTTTTCCTTCTTATATGTTGTTTCTCTGTTCCCATAATTTCAGTTTGTGGTTTTCTTCTTCTTCTTGGTTAAGGTTTCCATGGCTATCTATCTGCAGTTGTGTTATTCTGGATTATTTCATCAAGTTTCCATACAAATTGGTGGTATGGTGATTTTATTTTTTTGTTATTTACATATAGCCAAATACTGTTTTTTTTTCTTTCGGTGCAGGCACTTATTGCGTACTCGGGCTGCAGAAAAGACTTTGAAACTTGGAACTCTAGAAGATTTGGCAAAAGCAAGGCGTGGAGTTTTGGACCCCTCTGGAACTGGGTCCAATGTTATCCCTGGTGATGTATTGTGGTCAGATCCATCACTCAATAATGGACTTTCTCCAAATCAGTTGCGGGGAATTGGGCTCCTGTTTGGTCCAGACTGCACTCAAGAATTTTTGGAGAAACACAAGCTCAAGGTACAGAATCCACAAAACTGTGGCACATCTTGGTCTGTCTGTCAGTTAGTTGGTCAGTAGCCTTTTCCCCAACTGAAAAATGTGAGTGAAATTACTAATCCTGCCAAGAACGACTTCTGTGATTCTTGGACAGATCATTTAGGTGTTGTGGAGATTTGTGTGGCAGTTGATAGTGAGGTCACATGAAGGACCAGATGCGAGGGATAAAAGGTCAGGAATGGAAGACATGGACAAAGGTTATACAATAGACCATGTGGTGAAAGCTGGCAAGCTTATCACCCTTTTCAGTGCACCAGATTATCCACAGTTTCAGGTTTTCTTATTCATTTCCTCGCTCCTCCTAAACATGCCCACACCAAACATGTGTCTAATTCATGCACTCCTTCTAACTGTGTTGGACATTTTGAGTCTTACATCATATGGGATCCCACACAAGGGAGGAAAAGTCTTTTTCACAGTTATTGAATGTCTGAAGGGTGTTGATGAAACAGGCAACTGAAGAACGTTACAACAACAAGGGTGCATACATTGTGCTGGAAGCTCCTGATTTCTCCAAGCCCCAGTTTTTTGAGTTTGATGCTATTAAGCCTCGACCCAAGGCAAAATTCCTAATCCTCCTGCTTCCTGTTTTTCTCATACCCAAATCTTGCCTTATTCTCTGGTCTCTTAGTGTAACAACAGTGTGCTTCTTAATGTCTATTATATCTACTTCAGGGGAGTCATGCTACACTCTTTGTCAGAACCTCCATGGAGGTTCTTCTTATTAGCTCTGGCTTTTTAAGTGGGTATTTGATTCTGAATGAACCCAATGGGTGCATATCTGTGCTTGCCTGCAGGTTTCTCCGTATTATGATTTTGTGAATGTAATTGACTCAGATGAAGAGCTTGAACTAGGATCAGGGTCGGATGATGCTTCTGCCTGCAGTAATAATTAATGCCCATGAGCATAACTCTCTTCTGTATGATAACAGATGCTTTTTTGTCTTCCTGATTTTATCCTCTTGAAAGAGCTCCATAAAAAGTTGGTGGGCTTTTCTGTCTCAACAAATCTGGTCGACTATTTACCAAAGTGCAATGAATAAAAATAGCAACTGTTTTGGGGCCTGGTTCAAGGTCTCTCTGCCCATATGATTTTAGGCTTACTACACCAAGTCTCTAATTTTTATCCTTTCTCCCTCAGTATGCTATCTTCTTACTACACCAAGTCTCTAATTTTTATCCTTTCTCCCTCAGTATGCTATCTTTTTTGATTAGCTATATTTCCTTAATGCTAGCCAACATCATGATATATGGATGCCTCAGGAAATGGAAGAAACTCATGATGCAGATTCTGTATAATGGGCTGATTATGAAATAAACATCTATACCCACTGTCAGAAGCTGATGAAGTCAGTGGGTATATAGTCTGTCACAGCAGTTTATTACTTTGTCGTGCAGAAGGTGATGGTTTGAGACTTTGTGAACAACAGTCATAGGGTTATGACTACTGATTGTCTTGCTACCTTCAAAATTGTTGTTGTGGAGTTGTCTGCAATTTCACCTGCATACAATCTTTTGTCTGCAATTTAACATATGTATACAAGACTCTTCACCTGTGAAACACAACACAGGAAAAATATCTGATAAAAAGCATTTGGCTTGAGTTCTTTGGGGATGGGGAAGGGAAGTAGGTACTGTACTTGCTGCATCAAGAGTATACATTCTGAAACTTTTTAGGGTAGCCATGAAATGTATGAGGAATATACCCTGAAGTCTTATGGTCCTCAACCTGGGTTTGTCTGATGATAGTTTGTCAGCACATATTCTTGACATTTGCAACCACTTAAGCATGAATAACATGATGTGTTTGTGTATGATAATGTTTCTTAAAAGAGATGTACCATCTCTGGGGACATGAACACGATTACCCACTCATCTCTAACTCACAGATGCAGGCTATCCAAGCTATTTGGTCAGTGTTTCACACACAACACAGACCAGCACCCTAGGCATCAATAATACCATCAATCAACACCACATATAGCCAAGAGCCAGAAATGACCCAGGTTCTTCAAACTGACATAATACTTTTGCTACATTTAGCTTGATGTCTGTCGACAAGGTTCATACCCAAGAAAAGCTTTTTACATCATACTCTCTTTCAGAGTCCAAAGACCACCAAGTTTTACTCATTTGGTTCTTTGGGAGGGAATTTTCATTTGGTTCTCTAGAGAATTCCAAATGAACAACACATTCAAAACTCCTACAAGCCAGCACTCCTGAACATGTAAAAAAATTAACTTGAAAACTTCAACTTGAACCCTATACCTTTTACTTTCATGATGCACACATGTAAAGTCACAGGATATTTTAGGTAAGCATCCTGAATCATAATTGTACAAAGAGCCCAATCCTTGACTAAGCCCAAAGACAAGCACAGGCCCAGCTTGACCGAAAAATTGGTGTGCAGTGTGCAGACATTACAGACAGGTTCCTTTGTCATACATCAGGCTTTATCAATGCCAATTAATGATGTGAAATGCAATGTAAATTGTGTAAAGAACAAAAGGGACTGTTCCTGCTATGGCTCACAAAAGCCCTTCTAGATAATATGAATTTTAAAACTATGAATTAGACACAGAGCTAGGCAAAATAAGTACCTTTTATATTACTTCAATTGCTTAATCAAGAGACCAACTAAGAGACCAAAGAAAAGGGTGAATAAAAGAGAGAGCAAGAGCTGCCTATGCCATTCTGTTTTGAATTTGGCGATGAACATGGACCAGAAACTCCACATATGAATACCCCAACGCTGATTTGTCTTCCACCAAATACGAAAAAAACAGAAGCTCTACACATACATAAAGCAACCATCATAGTTTCACTCAGATTATCTTGGACATAAGCAAAGAACAAAGCATTTAGCCACATATAGGAATGAGAATGTATTGTGAAGGTACCCAACAAATGCCAGTAAATAAAAGGATGTTTTACCTGAAGGATCTCCTCTCTTCAACAATCGCAACCTGTATTCAAAAACCCATTCCACAAATGTTTTGTCACCAAAAGGTAAAACATGAAGGCAGAGTGCACAGCAACCTCAACTGGGCTTACTACCCCAAACAATTTTCAGTTGCATTGACTTACAAGAAGATGACAAATTGCAGAGAATCATCACATGAGTGTCAAGACAGGACACACTACATTGTCCTATGCCAAACGATCCCATGAATATCTCAGCAGTTCACAGTGGCCTCAATATGTTATACACAGGGTTAGTACATCCTCAGATCTGTGTGAGACAGTTGAGGTTATAGACAATTCGGTATCACTGCAACTGATCCTAGCCTGTACAAACTTTTGGTAAGGGAACTGTTGTCAGTCTTCAGCCCTCAATCAGCTCCAATAGGACTAGACCTGTATAAGGATGCTGTGGTAGCTTGTGTATCTGTCACACCATATAGAATATATCCTAGTGCTGCAAATGAGATGAAATCAAGCTCCAGAAAACAAAAGTCATCCCCCCACTCACAAATGTCCATTGAAATCACTACATGTTGACAGAGAAGAAGTTACCGTAGGTAGGAACACCGTTGACGCCGAATTTCATTGACTACTTCATTCAGCCTCCTTGACAAGTCATTGTTGTACTCTTGCAGAAAAAACTGTATCCATACCATGAGGTAACAAAAAATCCCACTGAAAAGTAAAAACCTCTGTACAACTTCTGTTTGCTGACCTCTAGCAGAGGTTGATGGAATATGTTGCAGTTCTAAAATTTCAAAATTTCACAGGGAACAAAGGACAACTAGGGAGAAATTTTCACCTGTCCAGAAACCATCTCTTCAGCAGATTGAACTCCAAATAGTTGGTGGACAATGTCTGGAGAGGCTTGCGTGCCCACATACAAGAAGCCATCCTCTCCATTCTCCAACAAGAAAATGCCATCCTGGTCCAAATTTTCACTAGACAATGGCACAACTTTTGGCAGTATTGCTCCCCCCAATTCCTCCTGGGAACACCATACATGTCAAAGCCTTGTTAGAGGGTACACAAGACAAGCTCTGGCTTGTCTTTCTCACAGAAAAGTCATTCACCCAGGGGAAAGGAATGAAACAGATTATAACAAAAAGAATCTTGTGACAGAGCAAAAACTGACATCAATCGGCATGCATATACAAGAAAGTTTGGCAGCTATGTCAAGACAACATAATGAAGGTTACTTTAGTGATGTTGAGAAATGATTGACTGAATCTTCTAAGGAATCTAATGGAGGAGAGTACTACCTTGGATGGAAGGTTATGAAGAGCAAACATCCGGGGGTAGACAAGTGGAATTGCAAGAGAAGCTGAAAGTGATGCAACTCGGTTGAGCCAGTAAGACCGTTCATCAACACGCACTTCTGATCGCAATCCTACACTTTTTATCAGTGCTGCAATATCACAAATCAAAACAGTTAAAAAAGAAGAACTTGTTCCACAGATATGTCAATCTCAAAGAAACACAAATTGGACAGCAGATTGTCCAAGCACTTTCTGGTTCTTATCAAATTCAGACCAGAAGATTCTGTATTGGACCTGTAGAAACTTAGTAAGTAGCAGCTCAAAAACCCATTGTCGCGGATCATGGTGACTATCAAAGAAGCTAAAAAGCAGTGTGGGAGCATAGTATGTATACCCATAGTGTAAAGAGGCAGTAGCTTCAACGCTTCAGGGAGGATGAGCTGGCCAGAGGACGATGCCGTAGCACAAAATTTACGATATGTGTACAGTATTGTCACACACTGGCCTACTATACGATCCCTGACTTGGACCACTGGTGTTGCCAGCACATCTTGGGCAGCTATGTATCCACAAAATTCATCCCACATGGCACACAAGATTCAGATCACAAGAACAATTGAAGCAATGACATATGGACCCCAACATGGTTGCATGCACATGTGGATGTTGTCCCAACAGGTGACAACCAGGAAACAATTAAAACTAGAGATGATAAAAAGCATGGAGTACATGTCCATACCATTCTTTAACAGGTAGGTGAACTGAGTGTCCAGGTCCGCCCCTCGGAAAAGATTGCTGAGCGCAGTTGTGCAAGAAAGAGAAAGGGTGTTTATACGAATTCGTCTTTGTCCATTCATGGTTGTATACAAGAGTGCACTCTGTACAGAGGAAAAAGCAACAAATGCAATGATTTCAGTCTAGAAATTATCATTTCGAAACAAAGAGGTTGACAACCATGAGGCTGATACAACAGGTAAAAACAAAAGCTGTTGCATATTCCCAGGAGTTCTAGACTGACTGGAGTTTCCTCTGTGTCATCATCAAGCTGATCAGTGTAGTAAAATATGCCAACAAAAGAAACAATACCATAGACTGCAGACCTATCCAATCTGATGACCTTCACAGGAATAGAATAAATTTGAGTCTAACCTGGAAACTGCATTCCAATCCATCCTGGAACTTATCATCATGCTTGAATGTCACCATGATTGTCTTGTCACAGTCAATCTGCAAATCATCAATCAGGATCAGGAACCCCCTTTACTCATATCCTGATCTGTCAACAAATCTGACAGCAGGTCACCTACATCAATGATAGACAACACCCAAACTCACCGCGGGTAGCTCAACTTCGGTAGGATTACGTTTCCAGAAGTTGCCATAATACTCCTGCAGTTGCAATCCCTGCTTGCATCACAGAACAGTGACAATTCTGTATTAAGATACAATGACAGTTACAAGGTGAACCCAGCAGCCTAGAGACTGTTTCTATCTGCTGGAGTTGCATGGAATTATGTCACAAGATAAGAAAACAAGGCAGAAGGAAGAATCGAGGAAAGGACAATGCAAATCATTCACAGAATGAGAACAAACAACTTCTGACTACACTAGAAAACAGCAGGAGTAAACAAAAGAAGCAGAAAGGGGCTTGCCTTACTGCAGCGCACACGCATAATAGCTTCTAACCCCTGTGGTCGAGTCAAATTCCATCGCAAGTCGTTGTACAGCTTTGCAGAATCCACACTTGATTGGAAACCATGGTAAAAGTATATCTGATTGCAAAATCCATGAGCTGTAAGTGGGACACTCTGCTTTAGCATTTGGGTACCAGGGAAAAAAAAAAGACTTATTTGAAAAACTAGAGCAAAAGATACTGGCACCCAATTTCAATTCCAATACCAATTGTCAATGGTCCACAGGACTCATAAAATGACACAAATGATCACAATATGGTCAGACTCAAATCAAGGTCATAAACCAGAGCAGAAAATGAAAATGCGAAGTGGAAAGATAGTATGGCATACAAACCTGGCCTCCAGTTGTCCTTGGCACAACTGACAACGATGCAATGTCCAAATAGTTTTGGGATGTCAAAAACAAGTCTGCACAAACCTGCACTTGGCATAGACAAAATACCCATTATATAAAAAAGACAAAAGATAACATCTCCCTACTGACTGCATTCTTCACAACACTGTCATCAACTTGTGTAAGCTGAAGTGGAACTCACTAACTAAAGAACTCTTTGCTGTTGAAAGCTCATTTAGTTGACTTGCTTGACCTGAACACCCTACAGTTTGCATGAAACATGTGAAGATAAAGAGAAGAAGAAGCTACCTGAGACTCTGAAAACTCAATTGCCATTGTCTTCAATGTCTTATCTGCAGGCTGGATCAGCTTTTGTGCCTCCTGTGTCAGGCAACCCATAGAAGAAGCTGTATCAGTCACAACCTTGTTTGTTTTCTAATTTGTCAGTCCTAGGCAAGCCAAACTGAAAAGGACAAGAATGGATGGGTTCATAACCTTGTGAGTGTCACTCACAAAGTATCGGAGCATCACTTCATTGTGCATGACTGACTCCATTACTGAATCATCACTGCATTCCAAGACCATGACCTTTTCTTTTGCTCTAGATGATATAGGGATGGTGAATACTCTCACCTTATCTCCAGTCTTGCCTTCTGCTTCCCTTGCTGTCAGTGCACCAAGTCCCACTGATGGTAAAACTGCAAGGGCCCAAGCAATGCAAATAAATTATCATTTGCAAGAAGTTACAATACCCACAAGGTCTAAAATTGTTTAGCCAGCAGGAACATGCCTTTGACACAGTCTAATGAAAGCAAACTGGCATGAAAACAATTTGGACATGGTTTATGCAGTAACAAATGCATAAGATGAGATTGATGAACCTGTTTGAAAAACCAAGAGCTTCCCTCCAGTTGACTTCATAGCTAAATGTGCACCCTGCAAGGGCACATGGGACACCCAAGAGGTCACCACTCAGAGAATCATTGCAATTGACAAACAATCCTCACAATATGTTTGCATGATGGATCTATCAGATGGATGACCTTGATTGTGATTTACCTTGACAGCAGCACCAAATGCAGATTCTTGAATCCTATTGTTCTGAAACATGCTGGGAATGGTTTCCAGTAATTGCTCAAGATGCTCATGGCCCTGAACAGCACAAAATTTTCAAAATCCATCAGTTGACCCATATATATCTTCATTTAGTGCACTGCTCAGTAAAGCTCAATCTAAAATAAGGAGGCAATTGTCCTGTGGCACATCTGCATAGGTTGATCTAGCAGCACTGTTCCCCACTGTGTTTGCGGCCTCTCTAATGCAGACAAGAAAATAGAAAATACGCACCTCAGAGAGTGGAACAATCAGATGATTTTGAAGGGGAGTGTACACATCTTGTATATCTGGAACCACTAGCATGGATGGCTGCAGATTGGGGAACACAGATAGAGATTATTGTCAGAGAAATGAGACAGAAAAGAGCTCCACAAGAATGACTGGAGATAGATCCTTGAGGCTGATTTGAGTATCCATTCAAAAGTGTAAAGAACAGCAGGAAAGACAGAGAAGATTCCATGATGGGTGCCCACAGGTAAAATTCACAGCCCAACTACAAAAGCCCTGTATATATGCAGATCTATTCAGGAGGGACCCAAGTTAGAAGACCAAAAGGTAATCAGTACATCTACAAGTATGCTTGGTGCACACATTCAAATCATGTGAATTTACATCACAGGAGGTGAAGGAGCAAAACATCATGAGTCATAACCAGCACACAGCTGAGAGCAACTTGACAGAAAGAGAAAGCAAAGACCAATCAGTAGGAAAAAAGGGTCTGAGAGGTGCATTGAGTGCTAGAGAACAAACTGTCTGCAAATGCTTGTTGAGGTTGTAGAAGTGAATAGTGGAGTCAAATGTTGCGATGCCAACCCGTGTCTGAGGATTCTCCTGTCCAACAAAAAGAAAAGCAAAGAATAGTTTCAGGGGCAGCTGTCAGCAACATGGCAAGCTACAGCTAAAGAAACAACTGTTGTCACAATATGACAGACAAAGGGAGAAGATGAATGAAGCTCAAGTGATCTTCAGAAAAGATATCCACTTACAAGACTACATACAAAATTATTGAGAGAACTCCAAATGCTGAAAGTCCAAAGCAAAATTCTGTTTAGCACTAAACCAAAATTTGGAATCGAATAAAATTGGGAAAATCCATGAGAAAACTAGCAACACTAGTGAGAGGCCGCACTGTGAGGTCTGCCAGTGCACGATTGACAGCACTGCAAGCTGCAGCAACAGCCCCGGTTGAAACAGCTGCCATTGATACATCAATCAAGAAGAAAAACACTGGTGGCATTGGAGGACGGACCTGCATTTTTTGCCACAAAATGAAAAAATCAGTGTATGCATATAAGGTGAATACAAGACCCTGAGATTTGGAAATCCTCAACAAACATACCAGGACATTGAAAATGGTTTATGCACCCACTTGATATTCCTTTGGGGCCACAAACTCAACAGTGCCTCTTGACAGCTCTGGTCTCGAGTCCACATCACGTCTTCTCCCATCAGGTCCTAAGTTGCACTGATAAGCTGGTGGTGTCTCACTAGTGTGGCCTGGTTGAGAAGCAAGGGTAGGAAAGAATACATAAAACATCCATCAGCAAAACATCTATCACAAGGAACAACTGTTCAACTCAAGCAACATATGCGGCACTATAAAAGTCAAGCATCTAAGCCTAATGCATAGAGAGATGTCTGCATAGAGGCTAATGGTTGGCATCTCCGGAGCATATATCCTTTAATCAAACCATGCCCTTCAAGCCAATGAAAGAGAAAGGTTAATTTGTTAAGGTTAACATGTCTCCTCCTCCTGCTCAACAATCCCAAGGAGGATGCCATAGGAGAGACCTCTTACCACACAAGTTGCAAATGAAGCGATGACCCTGGTCAATGAATTTCATGAATGGGTTGATATAGCCTCTGCATTGAGGTGCTGCACAACGAACAGGACCACTGTCGCCAAAATCTACTACCTGCCAGCACCCATTCCATCACCACATCCAAATGCCAGAATCCCACAGAAAGTGACCAATGTGCCCACTGCTTCATAACTGTGGTCAATTGGTGCTCCAAGCTATGGATGCCCCAAACAGTACATCCTTACATCATTTGATTGAATTCCTTTGCATCCTCATCCTCCAAGCAAAAACAACTAACAAGGTACTACACCATTATGATCCTTTGGTACTGTCTACAACATAAGTGAAACTAAACTGTTACATTGGCTCCTTTTGCTGCACTTTAGACACACATTCTTTCTATTCTTTTGAAGTGGTTTGTATGTCCATTCCAGTGCAAGACCCACAAGGTATTATGGAGATGTGTAAGAAGTAATAATAAAAGGTAGTAGAAAAATGCAGAAATACTTTTACCTGTATTAGCTCCTCAGCAGGATCTAGAGCCAGGGGTTGAACCATGAGTGCCAAAGGCATTCCTGATGTGCTCAGTAAATCACCTGAGCAGGGGATCTGTACAAAAAATTCTCAGTCAAAATACTGAAGTTTGAAACCAAAAAACTCATGACCAAAACAGTCATCAACCTTACACAATCACCACAAAGCTTATTAGTGACTAGATGGGACAGGCCTGTCCCACGTACCATGTTCAATGTGCATCGCATCATCCTCGGACTGCAGTTCCCTGTATCTCTAACAATGAAGGTACTGGTAGCAGACTGCAAAACCAACATACCAAGCATTTGAGGAACATGGTTCAATGCTAGAAACACCTTTCTCACAATAAAAAACTTCCCAGAGATCTGTGTAGAAGAAAAAAATTGAGTGACTAATGTACCGGAGGCACATTGCTTTGGTTCTCAACACGAGTCACATAAGTGACAGGTGTCACTGTTGGCTGAGGCCGAGGAATCTGATTTGGGTCAATGCGTGAATTTGCAGATCCTGGTTGATTCCCTGCTGGGGAGCCTGGCTGTGACATTCCTTGGATCCCAGGAGCTGCATTTCCTGGGACATGAGGCTGGCCACTGGGATGCATTTGCTGAGGAGGATCTCCTGGAATAGGTGGCATAGACGCCTGGTAAAAAACAGGGATTAACTCACACTCAGCTGAGAACAACTTAATGACACCAAAAAAAACCATCACTTTCTTACTTGATATTCTACCAGATGACACTATAGAAGAATAGGTTAAGCAAAAAAAGAAACTACTAAGTAAAGACTTTGCTGGCCATGGACAACACCATGCAACAGAAAAAGAGGAGGTTGAGGAACAGAAATATGGTAGGGAAAACTGATAAACGCTGATACCCCTTTCTGCCCCTGAAACCACTGAGGCATTCATGTCTCCAGAGACAGAAATCAAAAGAGAGAGAGAGAGAGAGAGAGAGAGGGCTTTTCAGAGTCTTTTCAAAGAGAAAGAGAGTTGGATGCCAAAAGCTGAGAGATGGATATCAGAGTTCCACAACAAAGAACAAAGTAGAAAAGAACTCACAGTAGGAGGTGGCCCATTGTAGGCATCTGGATACACACGCCTCTGTGCAGGCTGCCACATGGGTGGAGCTGGGTAATTAGGGGTACTGGAAGGCTGACTTGGTGCTGAGAAGCTTGGAGGAGGAAGGGGGTCACTTAAGGATCCTGAACTTTTCTGTTCTCCAACTGACATACCTCCCAAGTGTTGGGCTAGTGAAGGCACTTGTGAAGGTGATTGTTGCATATAAGGAGATGATCCCTGGTTTGCAATTTGGTTAGGGACCTGGGAGTGTGGGGGACCAGTTACTGGTCTAAATGATTGGGAGAACGGGCTTGAGAATGACCCTGAGCTAGGTCCTTGGATGGGTGGTCCTTGAGGAGGAGTGCCGTGTGGTGGAGGAGGGCCTTGTGAATAAGGTCTGCTTGCTGTGGGGGGACTTGGTGCTGGCCTTGACGGATGAAACATTGGTGATGAGAATTGAGGCTGAGAGAACGCTGGTGCACCAGCTGGATCACTGGCAGGGGGGGCATATAAACCAGGGCCTGCACTAGGCGGTGCTCCATGAGAACCTGCATAAGACAAGTACTGGTCAACCTGGGAAGAATTGAGAGATGACTGAATAACAACAATAGGGATATTTCAGATCTGACAACATAACAGCAAGCATGGAAAAGACAAAACCCAACCCTAAAGAAAAGAGAAAACAAGACTGAAATCAAAACTGAGGAGCAGCAGTGTGGATGACAGAAGCAACAGACATATGCATGTTCAGGGACCTTCAATGCTCCTGAGGTTATAAACAGCAAAGAACAACAATGTAGCCATGAAGTTCCAAAACCAAATTCCTAGATTAATGGAACTGAGGATGGCTTTTTGTCTTCGTGTTTCTGTGCTTACCCATAGAACACTGGATCTTTGAACTCTCGTAGTAGCAAGAACATCTTAATTAATCACCAAAATTTCACCTTAGGGTTTCAAGTTCTTGCATTTGAATTCTTCAAACTCATAACTTGCAAAGAACAATACCACTCCACAGAACCCCAGAAAGGAAAAGAAAGAGCTATAAGAACCCTAGTTGGAAATTGATCCAAAATCAGTGAGACGATTAAAACTCCTTGAGCCAAAACTGGCAATTCTCATCCATCAGAACTACTTGAGTGGGCTAAAAATTGTCTGATAGCCAAGTTTCTCACATTAGATATCTCAAGAATTTCTTCATTGTCAGATAAGAAGAGAATGAATGAACATCTGAAGAAAGGACCATTGCAGAAGAAAGGAAATTCAATGCAGGAAAGGACACTATCATCATAAGCAGATTTGTTCCATCACTCTGTCATTCTGATTTGTGAGCTTGCATCTGTCAGCAGGAGGAATGCAATATCCCATCCCAAAATGGTCATTGTTGGAGTGATGATAGGCAGGGTCTGATCCCTGGGGTCTCAAGCAGCAGTAGTACAGAGCCACAAAAGTACACACATCATGAGAGAGACTGCAGCAGATTACTAACCTGGAGGAGGGCCCGATGGTCCTCGTACCATGTTTGATGTGGGTGGAGGTCTGAATGCTGTGCCAGCAGGTGGGCCATAGTTTCGTCCTGAACTTGGAGGAACTGCATTAGAAGAAGTAGGAGGAAGAGGAGGAGGTCCAGAAGGAGGAGGTCCAGGAGGAGGAGGTCCAGGTGGTCTGAAGTTTGAATTCCCTGCTGCTGCTCCACTTGAAGGCTGGACCCCAGATCCAGAAAATTGAGAAGCAGCTCCAGAGAACTGAGGAGGAGGAGGAGCTGCTACAGGGCCTTGAAAAGGTGGTCCTCTAAACCGAGGAGATCCAGCAAATTGCTGAGGTGGTCCTCCTCTTGCACTACTTCCAGGTGGATATTGCATTCCCTGTTGATAGGGTTGCTGTTGCATAGGAGGAGGGGGAGGGGCATAATAAGATGTTTGAGATCCAGCAGGGGATGATGACCACTCCCCCTCTCTCCCCATGCCTGTGACAAGTGAAGGGAAAGTGTCTCCAAGGCTGGCTACTCAACCCCAATGTGCTTTCTAGCTAAAATGTGCTACTTCTCCAGCTGCTGCTGCTGCAGATGATGATCATGACACACAGGGGTATGAAAAACATTCACCCATTAGAGATCTGAAGCTCTTTTTTGCCAGACCGAAATCCGTTTCACCGCTGGGTACTTGTTGCCACTGGAAGAGAAAAACACCCGCCCGGGATCTGGATCCTCGTTAAGAAAAAACGAGCGAAAGAAAAACAGGAATACAGACTGAGAAGACCCACAAAAAACGGATACAACGACGACGACGACAACACGAAGAAGAAAAAGAAGACACGAAGAGAAAAGCTCAGCGATAGACGAAGAAGAAGAAGAAGAAGAAGAAGCAACAGGAGCGAACTAAGGCAATAAGAAACCAGAAAAAAAGGAGAGCACAGATCCTCAGAAAATACCCGATCTGTTTTGAATCAAGGTGCAGCAAGACGAACCACCAACTGCAACATTCCGCGACCCGGTTGAAGATCTCGCGTCGAGATGGAACAGGATCGAAATTGATGCCGGAGAAGAAATGAAAGGAAAAAGCAAGATCGGGAGTTTTTCCGCGACGACGCTCTGCGCACGGGGAGACGACAAAACCAAACCAAACCAAACCAAACCAAAAGCGACGACGGCGTTTTAGGGTTTTGCTTACGGGTACCTGGGTGGTGGTGGTGGTGGTACCCGCCCGTCCAGTTAGAGAACCCCCGGTTCCAGTTCGCAAGAACCGGACCCGAACTAATGAGTTCTATTTATGCGTGGAATCAAAAATCGAGAAAATTTCAATTTATTTTTTCAAAACCAAAACTTAGGGGGGGGTTCTTTCAACCAAAAAAATAAAAATAAAAAATAAAAAATAAATAAATAGAGAATTGGCCAACATTGGTATACACCATTTTGATTTTGGTCAAGGTGAAAATTCTAATTTTTGCAACCCAAACCACAATTAAATTTAAAAAAAAAAAAGGTTATTTAATCACTAGGTATCTACACCAAGTGTCAAATTAACAAGAACTTTGGGTTTAATTATCTAAATTATGATGTCCTCTAGAAATGTATTTAGACTTAAAGAGTTTTTAATTGTGCATTTAATTATTTGAATTTTTTTTGAAAAAGTTTAGAATTAACAATTAATCATTTGAAAGTTGAAAATTTAAAAAAAAATAAAATTATTGAAAATATCAAATGATGCAACAATAAATATTAATAATGTTTTGTCTCAAATCGTATCCCAACCATTAAGTTAGAAAAAAATTGAGAATTGAGAATTTAATCCAAAATCAATTAAATACATATTTTTATTTTAATATTGTGAATAAAATTTTGTAGCTTTTTCAACACAATGCTCTTGCAACTTCATCATTACGAACATCGGCACTTGGGTTACATTTTTTTTATCACTAAAAAAAATTTACATATTTTTGTTATATATATATTTTTTATTCATTATATTAATGAATAAAACATATGTAACAAAAAAATTTATCACTGAAATGATTAGAAAATATTTGAAAATGACATATTTTTGAAATTTTTATAATGCAAATCTAATATAATAATATCTTTAAAATTAAATAATAAAAAAATATAGATTTAAAAAAGAAGTTCTAACACATTTTACTTGGTTAGTTTAAAACTTATTCATTACATATATTTTTTACAATAATTTTTTTGAAATTTGGTATGCAACTTATTGTAAACTTAATGAGATGCAAGATGGTTTTATAATAATACTTGAAAAGGATTTTAATGTTTTTCTTACCATTTATATTGAAAAAAAATTTGTAGTGTTATAAGATTTTTTTAAAACCTATTTTTGCATGCTTGTTTCATAAATAAAAAGTTGAATTAAATGATACATGCAATCATTAAAAAAACCATATGCAATAACCTATGTAGAGGTTATTATATTAGGTGCAAGCCCATTTTGTCTTAACCTTTTAGACATAAAATTGACCTTTTCAAAATTTTCAATTTTTTAATTTATAAGATTTAAAAAACTCAAGGTTAATAGATAGATTAAAAAGGGTTTTGTATGAAATTAAAAATTATTGTTAAATTATTGTTAAAATATACAATTTTTTCAAAATTCTCATGAATTGAAAATAAAAAATGAAACATGAAACTCAAAATGATTAGACATCAAATATTTTGATAAATCAAGTTCCTTCTGGATTCAAGAATATTTGAACATGTTTTCTAAGTTTCAAACTATGAAATATTATAGTTATTTCCATTAACATCTGATGGTTTTTGTGTGGGATGTTCATTTGGATATTCATCTTGATGTTTAAGAATTTAGCGTAATAATATTGATTATAACAATTGGCACTTTGAATACAAGGCAATAAGTAAGCCCCCAATTATGTGTTCCTTCCATTAAAATATGTGGAAAATGGTGGTTCAAACAAATGTAAGAATAAATTTTTTATTTAGCCAATGTGGTGATGCATCGTGCACCCAATAGGTTTTGTTTACAATTTTACGTCCATTTGGGACTAGAGAGTCCATTAGACGAAAGGTAGATCATGGAGGACAGATTGTCCTCTGGTATTGGCAACATGCCACAAATTTTGCCAGGGCGACTATGATCATAGTCTCCATGAGTTCAGCAAGAGTGCTCGTGTGGGTGAGAGGTAAGGTAGAACAAAAACGTTCCCTAACTTTCTGTGTATTTGAATACATAAGGAGCAAGTGCTCTTCATCCTCTACCTTCCCCAAGTTGCAACCTTGACAAAACTTTTTTGCGTATGGCACGTTCTTCCACGCACTGAGCACTGCCTCAAGCTACGTGTTGCCACATCGAAACCGGGCCAAAACTTTCCGCAGTTGGACACACTTGATGTCACACAAGTATCTTTCGCTTTCGTACGACATACCCTTGAAGCACAAGTATCTTATTTGCACGTTGGTCCCAATCTCGCGGTTGGTAAAAAACTTTTCAATGAAAGCCAGTCACATATCATCCTTCACCCTTTTTACATTCAACATTGTGTGGGGAAAACCTGGAGGGGGTGGGGTCCCAACCTTTTGGTTGATCGGGCCTTTCGTCGTAGATCTACCACCAACTATCTACACTAACCTTGCTAGATAGGTCGGATGTATGTGCGTTGACTAAGGAATTGTTCCCAACAGTAGTTCAGTAATCCCTGCCTGGAGCGCACGGGTCATTGCAAGTTGAAGTCTCATTTCCAGCAGTGATTGAACCGGAGGCAGAAAACCTGCCACCTCTTGGGGCTGATTCTGGAGTAGCCATTTTTTCACAGATCCAACCCAACATTTATTTCCTGCAACAAGTATAACGAGCTAGGCTTCCCATGCCTTTCCTAAGATGCGGTTTTTAGTGACCATGCTCACATGATTATAGTATAGCAATGCTTGTCCCCATGCAAAGTGTTCAAAGGGGAATTTGTTAAATTCTACCAGCACGATGGATGTGCTGGTTGTTTTTCGCACCTTGAGTCGGGATTTGAAGAACCCTCGGTACACTACTTCAATAGTTTTTATTTTCTTGGAGTCCACCCAAATCTCATAGGCGTAACTTACTATGGAACGCACCAACGTGTTGAAAAGGTCACAACGTAACTTAACGTCCATATTACGTAGTTTTGCACCGCGGTGTTTTAGTGCGAATAACAAGCGCTTACTGGCAGTTGCTAAATGTTCCACTGCACTATCCAGGTTCGGGGTGGTATTGAATAAAATCCCCAAATAATTGAAGGTTTGCACACTCTCAATAATGTCACCTTTAAACATAAACTTTTGGCATGGGTCAACATAATTAAACACCATGACTTTTGTTTTTTTCACATTCACTGTAAGTCCACATTCAGCATAGAATTGTTGGAGTGCGTCGAATTGTTGTTATAGTCCCACTTCTGACTCTGATGTTAAAACAAGGTCATCTGCAAAAAACAACAACCATACATGCACATCTGCTAAGGTCGGTGCATCGCATTTTTTGCTATTTAAACGCCCTTCTAGGGCATCTAAATATAGCCCAAACAATAGGGGGCTGAGAGGACAACCTTGTTTCACACCTTACTGACATTTGAAGTTGGAGGTGACACCTTCGTTTGGGTGGTTGATGCATACGGTATCCTTGGCATGCATTGCCTGTACGCATTGTAAGAAGGGTCCCTTCACCCTAAGGCCAGTCAACACCTGCCACAACACTTCACATGGCATAGATTCGAATGCCTTCTTTAAGTCCACAAAGTAACAATAGAGTGGCTTCTTTTTTGCCTTGCTCTGTTCTATCAAAGTTCACAATATGAAGAGTTGGTTAGTAGTGCGGTAATCTTTGCAAAACCCAGTTTGACCCTTGGCGTGCAGTCCATGTTGTTCAGCCCATTCACTCAGCCTTTTGTCAAGGATCATAGCGAACAACTTTGTTAGGATAGGCCCAAATGTTATCCCCTTATAGTTGTCAAATTTAGAGGCATCGCCCCCTTTAAAGAGCATGTGGACCACCCCAGTGGAAAGGGCTTCTGGAAAGCCTTCTCTTAGAAAACAATTGAATGCTGTCAATAGTGGCATGTGTAGCAATTCTCCTACATCCAAAATGAATTCAACTTTTATACCATCCAAACCGGCAGCCTTGTTCCTTTGTAATTTTTTCAACGCCTGAAGCAGTTCAACAAGTGTGATATCTGCGTTCAGGGTGTGGCTAGGTGGAGATTTGGTCACCTGAGCTGAATGATGAGTCCATAACCATATGGGTGGTGAAGACTGGCCAACTAGCATGCGAAAGCTTTCCAAAAGCGTAGGTGCATCGATTTTGTCCATAACGAATGCCCTTGGCCGGTACTTTTTCCAGAACAAAGGCACATCGACCTTAGCAAGCGCACACATATGTTGAGCTTTTGCAGTTTCCCAAAAAAATCTTTTTCTTTTTAATAAATTTTTGAGTTTACTTTTCTGATGTTTAACGGCATGTGAGTCGAGGTTGACTTTCATCAAGAGCCTCAGTTCATGTTTTGCTATACGACAGTTAATGTCAAACCAGGGTTTATGGTAGTGTTTCTTTCTACAGCTCCCTCCCGAAGGCTTGTTGCTAAAAATAGACTTTGCTGCAGCACCCACGCATTGCTATAGTAGGTTAGTTAATTCGTCTGCCCCTAGATGCCCAATCAAGTCAACAACCCACAAGTTTCCAAGATTTGCTGTTAGGGCAAGCTAGTACTCTTCAACTTTTGATTTATCATAGTTAAACCTAGGTAAGAAGAATTTTTTTGTTACCATCGTATGTTGCGGTTCAACAAAGCTACAATCGATGTTCAATCGTAGGCGCAATGGCCTGTGGTTAAAGTCGCCCCCCATCGCGCGATAATGGGTGTCATTTATTATCACCTCGAGGTGTGTAGCAGCTTGCCAAACTGCAGGTGAGCCAAAAATATAATCGATAGTGTTGCGCCCCCCATTTGCCAAACTGCAAGTGAGCCAAAAATATAATCGATAGTGTTGCGCCCCCCATTTGCCAAACAAGTGAATTCCCTTGATTGGTCACCAGATGTCCGGCCATTGAAGATGAACAACCTAGCATCACAGCATAGGTCCAGGAGCTTGCGGCCCCAATTGCCAACACTAGCATCACGGTTTTGTCACGTAGCCACAACGCTTGGTTGCTGAGTCTCAATGGGCTCAAGTGCTTATAATAGTTCACAAAGGTCGTTAATGTCAATGATATCTGGTAATGTTATAGTACGCACATTAAAATCCCCTCCTAATAGTACTATGCCCCCTAGAGTTTGAACTTCAGTTATATCTGTTACCGGGTTTTGGAATAGGGATTCATTCTTGTGTTTGGAGCCAATAGGGGCAACGTACACCACGCAAACAAACAAGTTAGGGGCAACACCCTTGTTGACTTGTAGCCATAGATAAGAATCATGGCTTCCTTCCTTCCACTACGACAGGTTTGGCCTAAGGTGGTTACGAAAGTAAGCAACAATCCCCATGCTATGTTTTGTTGCTTTTGTATTTCCCAGCTGGATAGTGCGTGCTACTGCAAATGAGTCAAACCCTTCAACATGTGGCAAATGTTGGTTTGGGAAGTGCCAAGTTTCAGTTAATAAGACAAAGTCAGCACCCTGAAACAACTTTAGTATTTCCACCCCTGTTTCTAGTTTATTTACACCACCCCTGTGCATGTTCCATAATACCATGCATAGGTCTTTTTGGGTTCAAGGGTTTTTTTTGTTTTGGAGAGAGTTTGTGAGGGGTGGGGTGGATTTTTTGGGTTTTTTTTCTATTCACAATGTGCCCACCAAGTTCCCATCAAGTTTTCAAAAGGTTTCCCAAGATGTTCCCAATAGCACCACAATTTTATCCCATTTGTTTTGCCCAAAGTTATTTTCTTTTCACCTTATATGTGGGTCAACCTTAACACTAAGTCTCATTTGGATGTTGAGACATGTTGGGTCGAGCAAACAACAAAACAAACATTTGACCACCCAAAAAACTTTGTCATGTCACGTTTAAAATGACATCAATATATATATAAATGGATTGTAATAAAAATTTATAATTAATTTGAAGTTCATTTCACATAAATGTTTTTGAGTGATAGTTGATAATGTTGAAATCTTTTGCAATTAGTTCCAAAAACACAAGTGTAGTAGCAACAATTAAAAAATTTGGCACAAATGTGAAACTAAACCAAAATGTTTGAAAAAATAGAAAGAAACTTTACTTGATGAAATAGATCCATGGCATCATTCTCCTCATGCTTTTCTTTTGTGACAACAAATTATACAAGCATTTTCCTTAAAACAAAATAGAAAAAAAAAATGGAAGAAAAGAATTAAGGAGAAGAAAACATATGCAAGGAGGAGGTGGAGGATTGGCTATGTGACCATGAAATTGTGTTCATTGAAATCTAGGTTTCTATACAACAAACACACAAATCAATCAAACCTCTCCTTTCTTTTTAGATTTGGAATTGGTGTGGGTAGGAAGCTTGATTAGGGTTTGACACTCTTGATGCTCAATTCGTTTGTTATGTTGCATATGCTTTGATCACTAAAAAAAAATGTGAATTGGGTTCATGAATTTTGAACATGAGTTATTGAGCTTCCTCATGAAATTTTAGGTTGTGGAAGAAAATGTCACAATAGAAAAAGCTCTTTCCTTGTCATGTGATCTCAAGAAAGCAACATAACAAAAGACCAAAATTCAACTACAAACTTTGAATAGTCCAAGAATTGAAAAGCTTGAAAAGAAAGAGAAAATTTGAATGATGGAAAGAAAAGTATTGGATGTAGTGAGCATGCAAGTGAATGTAGTCACACTTAAGAAAAATAGTGTGTGGACAGTAGTTTGGGTGATGAGGTCTTTCTTTTGTTGTCTATCTAACCCAACATGGTTCAACGGTTGGGTTGCACTTAGGGTTGAAGGTGGGCCAATACGAAAACACCTCATCTTCCAATAGAAACTTTTATTTTGGGCAGCTTTCAAAGTTTCATCTATGAGCAAATCAAAATTGCTCATTGCAAACCAAAAAAAAAAGAAAAAAAATTTAAAATTGGTGAACCACCCTAGTTTAATTGATTGAAGGATGAATAAGTAGCCAACGATTTATGAAGGACCATAAAGTTCATCACAATTTGTGTGATTTTGAGATTGAATATTCAAAATTTAAATATGAAAATCTTGGTATTATCATCTCTACTAATGTGACTTGTTCCATTGACTTGTAACATCAAAATGAGTCATTAAGAATAAACATTGTAAATAATAATATTATGTCTTATGGGTAAAAATATGAATAAATAATGGAAAATAAATACATTTTATGGGCCTTACATTTTAGGATCTTTTGATTGGGACTTAGATTTGGACTCATGAATTCTTTGCTTAACTTATTCAGGTTAAGCATAATTGAATTTCAATTATGTGGATTTGATTAAATTTTTTGGGAAAAAAATTCAAATAATTTAATGACTCAAATTCAAATGGAGCATGATGATATTAAAAAGTTAACATATGACATAATGTTATTGGTTTGAGGTTGATGAATGATGTTGTTTAGTACATGTAAATGAATGGAGTTGTTAACTCATATATTCCTTCTTTTAAGGATTTAAAAGGTCATGGGTGAAAAAACTTTGAGCTCATTCTTCCTTTCACAATTTCATGTTTTTAATTGTTATTATGTTTTAAGATTTTGCATTTTTTGTAATGAACTTATGTCATAATAAACTTATGTGTCATTTTGATTATGAAAGTGCTCACAATAATAAATATACATGTTTTTGATGAATGGTTTTCGTAACATGAGAACGTTAGCATGTGTGATGAGCTCTCCATTAAATATAATTCACATAAAGATCAAGTTTTAAGCATTTGGGTTATTCTAGATTCAGAACATGTAAGGTTCATTTCTTGTATTGTAAGTGTATAGTGTATAGGTGTTGTGGGGGGAAATAATTGAAATTTTACCTTCATAAGTTCAAACCCCTTCGTAAGCTATAAGCTCAACTATATTTCAATATCAAATTAATTTATCCTTCCAAGAACAAATGTTGTAATTCAATTGAAATTTCAATGAAAAACTATTCAAAATTCACTATTTCTCACACCATAGGTTTACAAGTTATGAAATCATTTCCAAGAAATCCCACTCATTTAAAGCTTTTGAATGATACCAAGGGTGCAACCCCCCACCCCCAACAGGTCTGCAAATTTCTGTGCTGCACTCCAGGCAAACCCTAAAACCCTAGAGTCACATGATCTGCTCTCCTTTTGCATGTCAGCTGTTGTGTTGTTGTTGGCCAAGGATGTTGTCCAGTCAGAGTTAGCTAGTTGTGAACAGAAAGCTTTGCTCCACTGCAACTAGGAACATGTTGGATGCCTCAGAGCCATGAATGCATAAACTTTGCTCACCAAACTCAAGAATTTGTCACAACATGTTTGTAAGTAGAATTGCATCTCGCCTTTCATCTTTCATGGGTAACAAATGGGTTCTGTATTTTTGTTTTTGTTCTGTCCTTTATTTTCTGAGTGTGGTGGCGGCACTGGGTGGGTCTGTATGTTGTTTGTTGTCACACTTTTGAAGATTGTGAAGATTGGAGTATTGTGGCTGGCACAAACAAGATTTTGTGTTCTGGGGTTTCATCTCCGTGGTTCTTGATCAAGACAAATCTTATTCACCACAGTGACTTCCACATCAACCTGGGATGTAAATGCTTTGATAATCACCTCAGCAAAGCTACTAGTTTGATGAAACAATGGAAAATTCCATTGCTCCTTGCAGGAGTTTTGTTTCACTGCGCCCAGGTTTAGGGTTTATCCAATTGAACCCACAACAACCAGTTGCAAGGCATCCATCCATGAGTCCCCAACCCCTTGGGGTGCTGGCTTTTATTGTATCAGATTCTACATATGTGATCTCAGAGAGCACAGGGGCAGCAAAGCAAGAAAATGTAATTTAGTTACACTTGTTAACTGAAATGCTCATGGTGACACGGCAAACCTCCAATGTTTATAGCCTGTATCACCCCAGAAATCGTAGTTAAGAACAGCGTAAAATGCTAAAGCTGGCAGAGCCTTCAAAGTCTGCAGCTGTGGCCTTATATTGTTCATTCTCAGGACCTAAAAGAGTGTGAAAGATGCAAAACTTGTGTTGTTTTTGGGTTGTCGAACGAGACACCATTAGAGAACAATGAGAAAGAGTTTGCAAGTAAGACCAGAAATTTTTAGAGAGACTTGATCAATTGTTTTACAAACAGCTCATGTCCATCAAGATGACCCAAGTGCTTTCTGCCTCAGATATTATCATCCTCTTACTGGCATTCTGCAGTGTCTGAGGGATTTTGTCTGCTTCTCTGTGTAACCAACCACTCTCCACTTGAAAGCTCTTGAACAAGCTCTTGAAGGTAGAGGCTTAGACATAATATTAGGGTTACAATTTGTCCCCAACTTTGGAAAGGCTCTCTATTTTGGACACACACACACACACACAAAACCTCCATCACACACAAAACCTGGACACACACACACAAAACCTCCATCACAACTTTGTAATTGCAAGCTGGGGCTCTCCACAACTTCCATGGTAGAATTGCCACGTTGAGAACAACAATCCTCCCCACTTGGCACCATTGCACCACCTAGCAAAAGGGTGTAAGTACTAAGTACCACCCAAAATTAGGAGCCAAATTTAGCTGTCCAGTGGAGCTATATTTGAGCTTGAACAAGTTTAGCCCATCATCCATGCACCCAATACATTTAGCCCACATCATGGACAAAACCAATTGGGTTCACAATACCCCCAATTGCCACCTCCTGATGATGGATGACACATCAGGCTGCTTTCTCTATTTATACAAAGCCACCAATGGTATAAGGACATGGCCCTCCTTAAACCCTAAACCCTGAAGCCAAAAGGGTTTACTTTAACTAACTTCCTTTCTTTCTTTAGTTATCCTAAAGAAACATGTTTGGCTAAACATGGTGATGATGTGCTCCTCTAGAACATCACCTTGTGACTTTCAATTGAACAACCTCTTTCATCCTCCCCAAATTTGCCATGGCTGACTTATTAAAAGGTGGTCGGTTGTTGAGATGGAGAGATTTTGGACATCTACTTTGTGCTGACTTGATGTCCTTTAAATTCTCCTTTTTTCTCTCTCTCTCTTCCTAATATCTTTGTACAATTTTTGAATCCGTGATGTATTTATAAATAAAGTTTTGCAAGGTTTTTGATGATTGATCTTTCACAAGTTTTTGAGATAAGGTCAAAATAGCATACTATTCGAGCATTGAAAGCAATTAGGGTGAGGATTGTTGGCCCACCCATCCTTCTTCCCAACACCGACCCCCCAAAATAAATTGTTATTTATTTTTATTATAAATAAAATAATAAAAATTTATAACAATTTATTTTATTTTATTTTATAAAATAAATAACCATTTATAACATTTCTTCATGTTATGTGTATAAAGTATATTGATGGTGTGACATGTCTTTTGAGATAATCTTGACACCCTTTGACACCGACCAAGGTTTCACGGTGTGAATTCATCCACCAACCCCCAAATCAAGTTGGATGGACATAAGGGAGTTAATAATAGTTAATATTTGATTAAATGTAAAACTAGCTCCGAGGGTGATGGCTCATTGGTATAATGGCCCAGTCTAAGACCTTAAGACCTCAAAAGAAAAGAGGTGATTAAAGATCGATGAGCTTGACTTGGGGGCGGGGAGGGGCATTACATTTGTAAGAACATATTTGGAAGATTGTTCGCAGGCCATTGGACACCAGGTGACATCTTTTCAACTTGATTTGTGACTATAAATTTTAATTGTAAATGTATATGTAATTAAATGTGAAAAGAATTGTCCAATGAATTGCTGGATTTAATGGTCTATTTTTCTTACTTTCTTCAATGAATTAGCAATTAAATGTGTAGTAGGGTTTGGTGGGTTTGTGAAAATTTCAAATGACTCATGACAATTAATTGTAGAAATGGATCATTTAATTTTTTAAAACATTATTGGGATTTTATAATTTGTAGTTAGGTGTAAAAATACACATTTATCATCTATTTATTAAGGCATTCAATGATGAGTGAAAACATAATTTTTTTGCAACTGGTCAGGTGGACAAATGGTAATAAGTAACAAATAGTAAATGGGGTGGGCTAGGTAGTAGATAATATGTATGTCACTAAATAATAGGTATTTTATTAAATTGATATGTCATAATGTTTGTTATATAATTAATTAATTAGGTAGGTAATGTAATTTATTTATTGGATAAGTTAGGTAATATATAGTAAATAAGTTACATATCATACATTTAAATTACATTTTGTTGGTACAATTATGATCTATCATAAGCAAAATTGTATAGTGTAACTGCTTAAATCAAATAAAACTTTGAGATGTGAAAATATATAATTTATTTTTACATAATTTTTAAAATCATAATTTAAAGTAAACATCAACATATTATATGTGTAAAAAAATATTATTTATAATTCCATAAAATCACTTAATTACATTCCATTAATTAATATTTAAAAATTAAAATTGATTATTTAAATTAAAATTTTACATAAAAAATTATATGTCTAATATAAGAGAATTTATTATATTTTCATTATGATTTATTTATGATCCATTTATAAATATTTTACATGAATAAATTATATATTACACATTCAAATTAAATTTGTAAAACTATGATATATTAGAAAGAATTGTTGTATGCATTATTAAAAAAAATTTAAGATTAAATTTTAATTTTGGCATTTGGAAAAAATTTCAATAAAATATCAAATATCAAATTGATGTTTTATGTAATGTTTTAATTGAAGTAAGTTAAATAAAATGCACATTTTTGTCATAATAAGTGGGGTGGCTTGGTGATAAAAGAGTTGATTTCCATCCTTGGGATTCAAAAATGAATTCTCACAAATGGCATGGGTTATGGTCAATAGTGGGATGTTGACCAAATATTCCTTACTTACATAATTAATTAAAGATATGTGCCTATTAGGTGGGTTTAGGTAGGCATAATAGGTGGCCTACCTAACAACTTAAACTATTTTTAAAAACTTAGCCTAAATAATGACATGTGTCAACATGTTATAGGTTGAACTTAATAAAATTATCAATAGTATAAATATATGTAAACATAACTCTAATAATATAAAAATAATAATTTTATTTAAAATTTAAATAATAAATATTTGAATGAATATAAATAATGCGACTACATTATTAATTGTAAAATTAATTACAAAATGATGATGCCATGTAAGTTAGTTTTGATGAATGAAAAGTTCATATAAGTTGCATCTTCATGCGATTATCATTGTAATTTAATGCCATGTTTTTTTTTTTTTTGTGATTAGAATTTTATGCAAGTTGTCCATGGTGATTAGGCCTTCTAGTAGTCACATGTGGTAATTATGACAAAAAACTAATCATTAATTCATTCATTGATTTGCAAATTCCTTGTAGTGGTAAAAAAAAGTTTCAAGGAAAAATAAAACATGTAAAAAAACCTAAGCAAAGTTCAAAAATAGATCTATAGATAACAAATTTCAAGGTGAAAGTCAAGCACATAAAAGAGATAGGGATAGATATCATAGTTTAAATTTATTACCTAAGGTTTTAAAACTATTTGGATTACTATTGGATTCAATAATTTACAATGTGAAATGTTAGATCAAGAAGATTTAAAAGAACAAGAGATTAGTTAAGTTATATGAATCATTTGTATAGATTTTTCCCCATAACTTGCACATTAACAAATGATGTTGATTTAGTGTTAAAAAACTTTACAATTTTTTATATTCTCATCAACTTTACTATAACATTATTTAACATGAATTAGTAATGTTTCCAAAGTTATTGCATTTTTAGGATTGTTGGGTTGTGTATAGGAGAGAAGGGCATATCATTAGTTGGGCCAAAATGCACTCCACCAAGTTTTTAGAAACTAGGACCAAGAAAAACCAAATAATCATCAACCTAGTTATGCTTCAAATTGGACAACTCATGGAACATTCCGTTCAGTTTGTTTTTTGATCACATGAACAACAAAACAAAATCCAAGAAGATGGGGGCCAATAGATGTGCTTATAAAATAAGAAAATGCTATAGTGATTATGTGAATCTTTATTATGCAGGAATGTAAACTATCCATAAATTTGCAAAAATTAAATATGGAGGTTGCAAAGCTCACACAGACAAAGGCTACACCATTTTGGGATGGAATAATAAACAACAATTGATGATGGTATTGGGTGAAGTGTTAACACTTGAAAATGAACATTTGATAAATAAACAAATTCGAAGTTTGCAAAGCGCAGAAATTGGCACCCAATTCCTACAATTCATTTTACACCAACCTATAATCATTATATTGTCAACACATGGATTATGTTGTAGATCATGTATGGAATCTAAATGAAGTTAGCATTCAACCTAATAAACATTGAGTAGGAACAATGGTTTTGGTTAGGAGAGGATCAAATGTAATTCATAATACCATCCCTAAATTTTAAAAATGGTTAATCATAAACTATGCAATAAATGTTATAGGAAGTGTTTTACTAAGGTTTTACCTTTTTGGAAAAAAGAGAAATGCATGATGATCACATCAAACTTTACAAATTAGGGATCTACATGACAATGTAAAAGAAAGCTAGGATGATTTTTTTTTTTCTTCAAGGAGTTCTCATCTATATTCAAGCAGTTTGTTTCAGGTGGAGTGTCTTTCATAAATAGGTAATTGTTAGTTCTAAATGGGCATGGTAGTTATATATTTAAAAACAATAGAATAGTTTGGGTTAGACATGATCACTTTACCATCCCACACATCACATGTTTTATAACCATTATATGTATATCATTTCAAGCCATTTAAAACAACATTAAAAAAGGTTAGGGATGTAGTTATGTCCATAAACAATTACATGCAACTATACAAGATAACCTTGATTGGATTGGTAGATCAAGTTTTGGAACAATCACCCACAAATAGAAACATCAAGTCTAGATTCAAGGCTATAGGTATATGGCCTTTCAACCTCAAGGTAATGGATAACAAGATTCGACCTTTAGAGATATACATTATAATAAACATAAATGATTAGGAAAACAAAGATGATTACATAATAAATGAAGAAATTAATCACAATCAAAATTGGGGGAGGAATATGTTATTGCAAAACTTTTGCATAGTAAGTTGAAATAGTTCAATAAATAGTTGTCGAAGATTTGCCTACCAATAGGTTAAAAAATGATTAATGTTACTATGTAGATATGCTTTAAAACCTTATAATGATTAAAGATCAATGATAAGAGATCAGTGTTGTAAACCTAGATGAGGATAATCCTATGGTGTTCTAGGAAATTTAACTTCCTCCAAATTTAACCCAAGGATTCATGTGTTTCACAACTTGTTTTCATTACCTTGTTTATCTACAAGACATACAGAAAAAAAGTAACAATTAATTGATTATTCCTAGTCACATGTTGTGATATTTGTTAAATAATTAGATATATTAAAAAAAAACCATGGAATAAGATAGTTGCAAATGAAATCAACGAAGGAAGGTGAAAGTTGGAGGACTAACAATTGAAAATAACAACAAATTGAACAACAATTTTCTATAGTCTAAATTTTAATACTATAAAAAAGGTAAGTGATAGATTTTACTGGAACTTTCAAATAGGCTTACAGACAAATATTTGAATCTTAAATGCAAAACATGGTGTTGACAAAAGGTTAGACAATAGGCACATGCAAGGTAATAGGCATGAAAGTGCCAAGTAGCAAGGTTGTTTTTTCTAGTGACTAAGTGCGTTGAGAATAAACAAAATAAAAAAACTACAACTAGGATAGTAGAGTAAAAAATGAACATTAGATCATAATGATAAGGATGAACACAAGATCACAATGATTAAGATGAACATAAAAGCCATGGCTATTAGGAAAAACCCAAGATTACAACAATAAGGAAGGCCATAAGACCATAGTGATGAAGAAGAACACCAAGACTACAATGAGTAAAAGGAATACAAGACCATGGCGACTAAGAAAACATAAGACTATAATGATTAGGAGGACCATAGTGATTAAGAAGAATACCAAAATCGCAATGACTAGGAGGAATGCAAAACCATAGTGACTAGGAAAAATCAAAACCACGGTGATTAGGAAGAACATAAGACCATAACAATTAGGAAGAATGTAAGATCATAGTGACCAAGAAGAACATAAAATCATGATAATCAAAAGGAACATTGATACCATGGTGATTAAATGGAACACAAGATCATGGTAATCATGAGGAACACCACGACCATGAAAATCATGAAGAACACGACTGTGATAATTATGAAGGCAAGAGCTTGTATGGGTAGGAGGTGTATCAATTAGAATGTTCCATTCTTGGAAGCACACATGATTCAAGACCACCAACACAATGGTGAGGAGAACAAAACACCTTGCACCCATAAACTTTAAGAAAATTGCACAAAGGTTTGGTGAACAAAATGATCTCACACCTTTTATTGTTGATTTCCAAGCTTTAAATTAAATTATATTTAAGTTGTGTTTTAAAAACTAAATGGCTATTTTGAAGGCATTGGTCATTGTAGTTTTTTTCATTCATCCTAATGATGAGAATAGGTAGAGTTCGTTAGTCAATACATAATTGTTTGGTTTTTGGTTGTAAAGCAAACTTTCATGGGTTGCCATGTGCATGAAAGGTTTTTTTCTTCATATTTGACCACTTTAACTTTAGAAGGGGATATATTTATCATTTTTCATTTGTTTTGAACAATTTAAAATGTTATGGGTACATCTTTTGATTCTCTACATTTTTTTTTCAAAAATTATAAATAAAAAAAGTGGATTGAATGAGGAGGTGACCCAATACACTACCATGGTAAAACTCCCAAAATTCATTTTAATTAATTCTAAATATTACAAATGTTCCTTGAATAGATTAAGTCAAGGTCTTGAGGTTCAAATCTAACAATTTTTTGGGCTTAATATGGTGACTAAGAAGCTTCACTAAAAAAAAAAAGAGAAAAAAGTGATGATTCTAATATGGGTGTTAGTTTAATCAACATTTTTTTTCACCTAATTGCGCTTATATATTTAATCTTAAAGCTCCAAATTGACCAAATGCAAGATTAGTGAAATTATGAGTTCGACTCTGAATCTCACCATAAGGTGACATTTTGGAACTTTTTTCTAAGTGAAACCTATGTGTAACTAAATTATATTTGGGAAGTAGGTAGAATATCAATTTGTTAACAATCATTAGTTATAAAAGTTTAGCCCATTACAAGATGCAGCTATGCTATGGAAAACAACCCTTGGAATAAGAACCAAGCCAATTACAATGATGAATGCCTAGAAGAAAGGCTAACATGGGGACTCCAATGAATTCATGTGATCACAACTTATCATGTGGAGTTGTGATTGCAGTAGCAATGGAAAGAGAACCTAAGGCATTACATCTATAAAATTAGTTGACAATTGGGTTTTCTTATTTTTAACTAGTTTTAATATGGTTCTATGAAAGGTTTAGGTTCCCAATTGTGGGTTGTACTCTCGCTCTAGTAAAACATCTGGGCCACAAATGGATGGTGATCATGGAGGTCACACAAATTGAATGTCTATGGTTCCACATGTATTAACTGGCCATGTATGCTTTCTACCTACCTAGTGATTATAGCCTAGCCTTGCCTACTTAAGCTAATTACACAGAAACCAGACCCCTTTTTTTTTCAGTATTATGGTGAAGTATAGAACACTAGTGGCTATCATCCCAAAAGGATTTAAGATTATTGATGGCCAAATTTAGTTATTGGGAAAATTTGAAAAACAGTAAAACCTGACCTAAAATTGGGAACATGTGTCTAGATCTGACAAACTCTTTTTTTTTTTTTTTTTAATTATAATTTTTTAGGGGGTGTGATCAAATTTGGTGAAATTTGCAAGAATGTGCAATTTAAGAATATTCTTTTAAAAACAAAACATTTGGGGTTTAATTTTGCACCAGTTCACCAGAGAGAAAAAGGCTGACAGAAACCACCTAAACCCTAAACCCTAGCAAATTAAGTTGCCTTGCAGTTTCCATGGTTTCCATATATACCAAAGAGGCTCCACGCAAACCCACACTTGTAGTTTCATGGCTGCCAGCTGCTAGGTGGACTCTCTGACTCAGCTAGCTCTCCTATTTTGTAGTCCCATCACTTCCCAAGTTTCACTTGTAGTTGGATGATTTTGTCATGTTCTTTCCCAACTAAATTTTCAGTTCCAAAGTAAGCATCTGGTTCAATGCCAAGATTAAATTGATTACATATTTGCTTGTGTATATATTTTGTTGAATATTTTTCCTTTGCATTAAAAAAAAAAAGAGAAAGCATCACCATGTTTCTCCTGTACATTTTTCAAGCAAGCAAGTAGCCAAGATACAAAAGGATTTCAATAGATTTCTACTTTCATAGCTGGTCTATAACCAAATGTGGCTAAATCTTCTTGTGAATGATTGCCATGGTGGCAACATCACCAAATTGAAAAAAAAAGAAAAAGAAAAAAGATAAACACTGATTGAATCATGGGTTTTGAATAAATTTTCTTAATTCCTGAAAATTACCAAACCTCTATAAGCATAATTTACAACTAAACAATTATGATATCGAACATTGATCAATAGATCTGAAATATATATAATAAGCTCCAGGAGACAGGAAAAATAAAATTAAAAAATCAGTCTGTACCCAATTCCAAATTAGTAGACTGTAGTCAATCTAGTACTTAGTCATGGGGTTGTAAATTGTTTAAAATGAGAATAAATTTGGAACTAATATTTTAAAGTCCAAAGATCACCCACCAACTGCAGGAAAACCTCCTGATTCACCAGACTTCTTATTATTCACAAAACTTCAAAGATTGAGAAAAAAACAAACAAAGAAAAAAAGAAGAAGAAATTTTCAGGAATTTTGCACAGGTGTCCCTGCAACAGCTGCAGATCCAGCCGGCATGGGTGATCCAGTCACACCACAAATTATTATTAGCTTTTTTCTAGATTCAAACAAACTCTCAACACTTGGCAGGAATCTGAGGCAACTCTTCCTGCCAACTAACCCCAGAAGAAGCTTCACACTCCCAGTTGCTTCAAATAGAGGGGCCTACCTCATGATCATGATCCAAGGTTACAGTGAGAAAGAAAGCCTAAGTTTATCCACTTGCAGCAGCAGCAGCAGCAGCTAGTGGATTCACACGTATCATATAATAGCTCAAGAGACTACTAGAGAAGCAGAGCTCAATCTAGAAGAATTCACTGCTATATAGACAGAAGCTAGCTCTACTAGTAGAGAAGCAGCTCCCTGTGAAAGAGCAGAGCAAGAATTCACAGTTGTATAGATCATGAGAGGCTAGTAGAGAAGGAGCTCCTTGTGAAAGAGGAGAGCTAGAATTCACAGTTCTAGTACAGACTAGAGGCTCCTAGCAGCTTAGCTAGCTAGCTAGAGAGGCAGCTGCAGCTCCTTTGTGCAAGACTTCTAGAGCTACTAGGACACTATATAATAGAATTGCCGCTGCAATATAGTAATTGTAGCAGCTTGAATACTATTGAACAATTATATATAACTGTGAACCCAAGTTCAGTACAGTGTGTGATCTTGTTCAGATTTTGCAGTCATGGCCAAGCTGCTTCTTATAATTAGATTGGGGAGGATGCAGCAGTCGATACAGTCTTTGCTTACAGTGTGTTTTCTCATCTTTTTAACTGCCAGTTTACTACTTGCATCAGGTATGTTATACTCATGATTCATCAATGCTAGTGCGAGCTGCGAGCTGCTCAATGTGTTGTTTCTTCAGATTTTAGAACTGTATATATGTATTTAACACTGTAGCTGTAATCTACGTCCTGAGCTGCACGTACTCGCGGACCAATCTTTAGTACTGATAGCTGCATCATGAGTTCGTTTCGGACGAGCAGGAATTCTGTAATTATGTTGCAGCTCTCGAGAATCCAAGAAACCCATGCATGATGAGGATTAATTAAGCTACCAGTATTACTGTTTGATCTGAAGTCTTTGATCTGAAGTATTGATATGATGAACTCATGAATGTGTTATAAACCAAATGTTGGTAATCGTTGCAGTTTATGCGCAGGCGGTGGTGGAAGATCAAAAACTCTTCTTCGCGTTCGGAGATTCATATGCAGACACAGGGAACTCGCCCAAGAGTGGGCCTAACGAAGGTACAGGCTGGCTGTATCCATACGGCATTACATGGCCTCAATACCCTGATGGTCGTTTCAGCGATGGAAAAGTTGAATCCGACTTTTTTGGTAGGTGTCTAAATCATCATCTACTGCAACTCCTTGCAAGCATCATTTCCGGGTAGTTTGATCTGCAATCTCCGAATCTTTTCCAGAATCAAGCAGCTACATTGTCAAATTCCCCAGATGTTTGAGAAGAACTAGATCAGGTGCTGTGAGAAGAACTAGATCAAGGTGCTTGCAGTGGGGCCGGGAGAGAAATTTTGTGCGAGCTAAGATCATGATCTAATTTCTTGCGACGATCAGTGTACTAGCTGTTGTGAACTACTAGTGACATGTTTGGACAATTGGCGGGGATGTGGGTGGTGATTCAATTTTGCAGCGGATTTGCTGGGGATCCCTACCCCGCCGCCATATCTGTACTTGGCAGGTCAGTCGACAACACACGGAGTGAACTTTGCAACAGTCGGAAGTGGTGTTACTTTTGACTACGGAACTGATCCACTGGGTGGTCAAGTCGACAACTTGGAGCTTTTCCTTCGCACGGATCCTTACTCCAAACTAGCTCTGGCAAACTCGCTCACTCTCGTTGCTGTGAATGGCAATGACTACACTTTCTTCAGCGGCAATTCCTCAGTACGTTGTTCTGAAAAAGATCACAAAAGCAGTCTGATGTAATTCACCAACTGTACAAATGCATAATCTTCTGATCTTTACCACTGCATTTTCCTTTCAAATGAAGAAGATCTTGAAAATTCCTAGCAAAAAAAATTCTTGTCTAGATCACTTGTTGCTACAGGTTGAATATTCAGGTCAGAAAAATTATATTCACGTGGTTTCAATTTTTTTTGTTTGCAGGAGCTTTTTGTGTACATACAGAGAGTGGTGGCAGGAATCGGTTACAATCTGCAGAGATTGTATGACATGGGTCTCCGGGATGTGGTGGTGTCTAACCTACTTCCGGTCGGCTGTCTTCCGGTTTATTCAAAGCAGTATGGTTATCGTATCTGTGACACTTCCAAAGACTCCACAGCGCAAATTCATAACGCGTTTCTGTTAGGTGTTGTGGAGAAAATCAACTCTGGAAATCCTGGTGCTCGCTTCGTTATTTTGGATCAGTACGCTGCATTCGGCCATCTTTTCAAGCAAGCAAAAGCAGTTGGTATGTGTTCCGAGATCTTTCTTCTTCTTCTTCT